>WNGB01003941.1_pt1 | contig 35563 bp, 30 predicted proteins | sample 5400681 | NCBI WGS metagenome assembly WNGB01 (sample SAMN13153367, study PRJNA577476) | soil metagenome | isolation source: 115 cm soil or saprolite under grassland replicate 2 | place: USA:California | collected 2016-06-15 | reverse complement strand
GTTGTCGAAGCCGCGCGAAATCTCACCTGCTCCGGGGCAAGACCGTTGGCTGTTACTGATAACCTGAATTTCGGCAATCCGTATAAGCCTGAGAATTTTTGGCAATTGCGCGAAGCGGTGGAAGGGATCGCCGAGGCCTGTCGCGCGTTTGGCACGCCGGTTACCGGCGGCAATGTCTCGCTGTACAATGAAAGCCCGGCCGGAGTGGTCGATCCAACGCCAACCATCGCGATGGTTGGTTTGATCGATGACGAAAGCCATATCACGACCCAGTGGTTCAAAAACGCCGGCGACGCGATCATCCTCGTCGGTGAAATTGGAAACGAACTGGGCGCCTCACAATTTTTAAAGATTTGTCATGGACGCAAGCAAGGTCCACCGCCATGCGTCGATCTTGAACTTGAGATTAACGTGCAAAATGTTGTTCGCGATCTGATCCGCGCGGGCCTCGTAAAAAGCGCACACGATTGCTCCGAGGGCGGACTTGCCGTCGCGCTGGCTGAATGCTGTTTCAATCCGGAAAAACTTTTCGGGGCAAAGATTGATCTCTGTAGCCGTCTATCTTTGGGCGACGCGACGCCCTCAAGCTTGACACGCGAGCGCCGCGCTTCGCAGAGCGAGGCTGCCACAGTCCTCTTTAATGAATCACAGTCCCGCGTTATCATTTCCGTCGCTTCGAGGGACGCCGGAAGGACGATGTCGATTTTGCGAGAACGCGATGTTCCTTTCCAAGAGCTGGGCAAGGTCGGCGGCTACGATCTGTGCATGCATGTGAACGACGAAACTTTTCGCTGGCCGGTTACCGATCTTCACGATGACTGGTTCAACGCCATCCGCCGTGCGGTGGAAGATGAATCGGAAACAATTCCAAGCTTGTGAGGACGCGTTGGTGATGACGACGCTCGGCGGAAGTCTCGAATTCCGAACTGTGCGACATTTGGCTGGATATTATCCGCGCACTCCAATAGACAGACAATTGCGCCATTGAATGCTAATTAATTTAGTGGATTATTGAGTGTGATCTCTCCAGACAACCTCCCGGCTGTCGAGCCGACCGAAGCCGAGGCCTACCCGCAGCACGAGTGCGGACTTTTCGGCGTGTTCGGCCACCCGAACGCGGCCGTGCTGACGTATTATGGTTTGTTTGCGCTGCAGCATCGCGGCCAGGAGAGCGCGGGGATCGTCACGAGCAATGGTCCGGGCGCGAGCTTTCTGACGCACAAAGACATGGGCCTTGTGTCGCAGGTATTCGGCCAGGAAGAACTTGCGAGACTCAAGGGCACCCGCGCGATCGGGCACACCCGCTACTCGACTACCGGCACAAGCACGATCAAGAACGCGCAACCCTTTGTGGTTGACTGCGTGCGCGGCCAGATGGCGATCGCACACAATGGCAATCTGATTAATGCCGATCTTTTGCGAGACGAGCTGGAAGCAAAAGGCTCCATCTTCCAAACGACTGCTGACAGCGAGATCATCTTGCATCTCCTCGCGCAGCCCTCGGAGAACGGGGGCAATGTGCTGGCCGCGTTGCGCCGGATTCAGGGCGCATTTTCGCTTCTGATCATGAGCGAACGCGAACTCATTGCCGTGCGCGACCCTTTCGGCTGGCGACCGCTCGCGCTGGGTAAACTCGACGGCGCGTATGTTGTCGCTTCCGAGAGCTGCGCTCTCGATCTTATTCACGCGGAGTTCATCCGCGAAATTGAGCCGGGCGAAGTGCTAATCATCGACGAAAACGGATTGCGTTCGGAACGGCCATTCCCAGAAGAACGGCCGGCCTTCTGTATGTTCGAGTACGTTTACTTCGCCCGCCCAGACAGCATGATCGGCGGTGTCAACGTAGGAAAAGTGCGAATGAAAATGGGACGCGAGCTCGCGCGCAGATTCCCCGTCGATGCAGACATCGTTGTGCCGGTGCCTGACTCTGGGAATTATGCCGCACTCGGTTTTGCTGAAGAGCTCAAGATTCCCTACGCGCACGCTTTTGTTCGCAATCACTATATTGGCCGCACATTTTTGCAGCCGAGCCAGCTCATTCGCGATTTCGATGTCCGGGTAAAACTCAATTTGATCAAGGAGATGGTCGCGGGAAAACGCGTTGTGGTGATTGACGATTCAATCGTGCGTGGAACCACCGCGCGGGCGCGCGTGGGAACCTTGCGCGAAGCCGGCGCCACGGAGGTGCATATGCGAGTGAGCTGTCCCCCGCACCGGTTCGCGTGTCATTACGGCATCGATTTTCCCGATCCGGAAAAACTGATCGCCAATCAGATGTCCATGGAAGATATCTGTAAATATCTCGGCGTAGACAGCCTCGGGTATCTCGATGTCGAAGGCATGGTGAAGGCGACCGGAAGGCCATTGAACACCTTCTGTCTCGCCTGTTTTACCGGCGATTATCCCCTGCCCGTCGATCCCGCGCTCGATAAATTCATTATGGAACGACGAGAAGCCCGGGCCAAAGCCCTCGCCGATCAGGAAGCGCATCCGTCTCTGTTCGCGGATTTGAAATGATTGGAATGACGAAGCACGAATTACGAATGACGAAGGAATGACAAAGTCCCAACAAAAACCGCATCTCGTTCGCTGATCAATTCGTCATTCCTGTTTTCGGATTTCATTCGTCATTCGTCATTCGCCATTCGGATTTCGTCATTTCGCCGGCAGAGCGATCGCGAAGCAATTTCCAACACCTCCTGTGAAATCTGTGGGAAGAAAGAAGAAGGCTTATGCATCTGCCGGCGTGGATGTCGATCTCGGTAACCGACTAAAGCGCCATCTTCAATTACTCGTGAAGCAAACGCATGGGCCACAGGTGCTCGGCAGGATCGGCGGTTTTGGCGGATTGTTCCGGGCAAACTTTTCTGGCCTGCGGGAGCCCGTATTGGTGGCAAGCATTGATGGGGTCGGAACGAAATTGAAGATCGCTTTTGCGATGAACAAACACGACACCGTGGGTGCCGATCTCGTAAACCACTGCGTGAACGACATCGCCGTGCTGGGCGCACGACCGCTTTTTTTCCTCGACTACATCGGTTGCGAGAAACTCGACCCTGCCGTTTTCCAGCAACTGCTGGGCGGTTTTTCTCGCGCGTGTCGCTCCGCTGGCTGCGCTTTGATCGGCGGCGAGACAGCGCAAATGCCGGGAATGTATCGCAAGGGCGAATACGATCTCGCCGGTTGTATCGTCGGCGTGGTCGATCGCGCAGAGATTATCGATGGCCGCCAAATCAGACCGGGCGACGTTATTCTCGGCCTGGCTTCAAATGGCTTGCATACAAATGGCTACTCCCTGGCCAGAAAAATTTTCTTCGAGAAAATGCGCCTGAAAGTCAGCTCACGCCTCTCGCGAAGGAAAACCACGGTTGGCCAGGAGCTGCTGCGTGTACACAAAAATTATCAGGCGCTTCTCGCAAAAGCTCCTGGCGGCATGATCAAAGGTCTCGCACACATCACCGGCGGAGGCTTAATCGATAATTTGCCACGGATATTGCCGGCGAATTGCGGCGCGGTGATCGAGACGAAGAGCTGGAAGATTCCGGCGATCTTCCGAATCTTGCAGCAAAATGGAGACGTTGATCCTGAAGAGATGTATCAGGTTTTCAACATGGGAATTGGGATAGTTGCGATTGTCGCACCGCGCGACGCCGCAGAGGTAATGGCGACGCTGCGCGCAAAGCGGATTGGCCGAATCGAGCGCGGCACAGGCAAAACGCGCTTGTCGTTCTAGTGAGTGTTCGTTGACTCTCAGCTGGGGGATCCGGATATCAAGGCTACAATGCTTGATTCCATCTGTTCTGCAGATTAAGCGTGCTTCGCGTCATGTCTCGCACATCGACATCGTCCAGCAGTGAATTGTTGCGCGCTCACTGCGCCGCCATTGCCAAGGAGGAAACCGTTCTGCGTGAAGGCGGAGGCAAAGCCGGGCACGAACGTCAACGTAAGATGGGCCGGCTGCCAGCGCGCGAACGAATCAGTCATTTGCTCGACAAAGGTTCGCCGTTCTTCGAGATCGGTCTCTGGGCCGCCTATAAGATGTACGAACAATGGGGAAAAATCCCGGCAGCAGGCGTAGTCGCTGGAATCGGAAATGTCGCGGGAGTTCCGTGCATGATTATCGCTAATGACGCAACAGTGAAGGCCGGCGCCTTCTTTCCGCAAACAGCCAAAAAAGTGATCCGGGCCCAGCGCATCGCTTTTGAATGCGCCCTGCCCATCGTCTACCTGGTCGATTCCGCGGGTGTGTTCCTGCCGATGCAGGACGAAATTTTTCCAGATGAAGATGATTTCGGCCGCATCTTTCGCAATAACTCCGTCATTTCCGCCGCTGGCATTCCTCAGTTTGCCGCCATTATGGGTAATTGTGTCGCCGGCGGCGCGTATCTCCCGGTCCTGTGCGACAAGATTTTAATGACGAAGGGAAGCGGTTTGTACCTGGCCGGGCCTTCACTCGTTAAAGCCGCTATTGGACAAATAGTCGATGCCGAGGAACTGGGCGGGGCGCAAATGCATGCGGAGATAAGTGGCACGGTAGATTTTTACGAAAAGGACGATGCATCGTGTCTCAAACGCCTTCGTTCGCTCATCGCATTGCTGCCGGAAGCAAAGGAATCGGAAGCGTCGGAGATCGCGAAGGAAACGACGAAACCGGTAAAGAGTCCCGATTCGATCTACGATTTGATCAGCTTCGACGGTCAGAAGCAGTACGATACGCGCGATCTGCTTGCATCGATTGTCGATGCGAGCTCAATCGACGAATACAAAGCCGATTACGGCAAAACGATTGTAACGACGTATGCGCGAATCGGTGGACGACCGGTGGGAATTGTCGCTAACCAACGTTTGCAGGTTCGGACTAAAAAAGAAGGCATCCAGATGGGTGGCGTCATTTACTCCGATAGCGCCGATAAAGCGGCGCGGTTCGTGATGGATTGCAATCAAACGAACCTGCCGATCATTTTCTTTCAGGACGTCACCGGTTTTATGGTTGGACGCGATGCGGAAGAGAGCGGCATCATTCGCAGCGGCGCAAAGCTGGTGAATGCGGTTAGCAATTCCATCGTTCCGAAGATCACAGTCGTTGTCGGCGGATCGTTTGGCGCCGGGAACTATGCGATGTGCGGGAAAGCTTACGACCCGCGATTCATCGTCGCCTGGCCGACCGCTCGCTACGCTGTGATGGGCGCCGCCCAGGCGTCCGACACCGTTTTTGCAGTTCTTGCTCGGGCAAGAGAGCGCGACAAAAAATCTTCGCCGGAAGAACTGGAAGAATTGCGCGCCACGGTCAAAAGGAATTACGAGGAACAAACCGATATCCGCTACGGCGCGGCCCGCGGCTGGGTGGACGCGATCATTCAACCGCACGAGACACGCGACGTCCTGGTTCGCTTGTTGGAATGTGTCTCGCGTCCAATGCCCAGAGCGCGCTTTCACACCGGCGTGATCCAGGTTTAAATTCGTCATTCGGATTTCGTCATTCACACCATGCCGGTCGTTCTCATCGAAAAAGAAACGCCGCAAATCACGATTGTGACTCTCAATCGTCCCGAGCGACGCAACGCGCTTACGATCGAGTTGCTCACTGAGCTGATCGCCGCGATCAACGTCGCTTCGGATCAACCGGAACAGCGAATCATGATTCTGCGCGGAGCCGGCGCTGCGTTTTGCACAGGCTTGGATTTGAAAGAAGCTGCCGATCCGCAAAAAGCGCATGCGACTGCGGAGCTCGTGTCGAAGACATTGATCACACTCAGCCAAACTCGTTTGATCACGATCGCGGCAGTGCACGGCGCGGCAGTGGCAGGCGGCGCAGGAATCATGTCAGCGTGCGATTTTGTTGTCGCGGCCGACGGAACTAGGATTGGTTATCCGGAAGTGCGTCGCGGTTTGGTCGCTGGTTTGGTTATGAGCTTTTTGCGACGGCAAGTCGGCGAACGAAACATGCGCGAATTATTGTTCGGTGGCGAATTGATCGACGCCGGATGCAGTAAGGAAATCGGTCTCGTCAATCACGTGGTGCCCCAGAATGATTTGATGAGCGAAGCACAAAAATTCGCTCGGTCCGTTTTGCAAGGCGCGCCAGGCGCGTTGGCGCAGACTAAACGATTGATCGAAGAGCTCTGGTGGCGCTCGGTGAAAGAAGATGTCGATTTGGCGCTCAAGTATCACATGCAAGCGCGCGAATCGGCCGAAGCACACGAAGGGATCGCAGCCTTCAACGAAAAGCGGCTGCCCAATTGGTTGATCGGAACATAATAGGGGTCAGTAGGGGTCAGGCAGTCTTGCCTGACTCGGCAGCCTGCCAAGAAGTCTGGAAGGCTATCATCCAAGGAGCTGCCAACGCGAACTGGCCCCTTTAGAATTCGACGAATTCCTTGGGATAATGTGACAGATCCAATTTCCCTTCCGCGGGATTGAGTCTGATGCCCCATTGCTGCATAGCCAGCGCCCCAAACAAGACTTCGATTGGATTGCCATCTTCGTCATTGCCTATCTCGTCAACAACAAGAGCGTGAGTCGAAAACGGGTAGTTCTGAATCTCGCCCTCCAGAAGCGCGGCTTGATTGGCTTCTTTAACTGTGCCGCCGAGCGCAGTTCGAATAGGTCGGGGAGTGGCTGATGTTTTCAGGACTTCAGCTACCGATGGAATTACATACGTATTGCGCGCACCCGAATCAAAGAGCGTCCAGCATTTTCGACCGTCGACGGCAATCATCTGTCTGATTCGTCCCATGGTGAGCAACTCTAAAGATGTCGAGAGCAGACAGTCAAGCCAATGACGCTCCAGGTAGGCGAACGAAATATGCGCGAACTATTGCTCGGCTCTGAATTGATCGATGCCGAACGCGCAAAGGAAATCGGCCTCGTCAATCGCCTGGTGGCTCAGGATGATTTGCTGAACGAAGCGCAAGAATTCGTTGGCTCTATCTTGCAAGGCGCCCCGGGCGCGTCGGCGCAGACTAAACGACTGATCGAAGAGCTCTCGTGGCGCTCGGCGAAAGAAGATGTCGATCTTGCGCTCAAGTATCACATGCAAGCGCGCGATTCAGCCAAAGCACGCGAGGTGATTGCAGTTTTCAATGAAAAGCGGCGCCCGAATTGGGCGTTGTAGCGGCGCTCGCTGAGGCCAAGGCAAACCAAGTTGCGGCGCTCCCCTAAGCATCCTTGCGGGCGGTTAAGAACTGCTCCCTCCTTGTTTACGGTCTCGCCGCGGCGGCACCCTGATATTGCGCACTGCCGAAACCAAGGATCGGCCAAAAGATAACGCCCAGTAAAGCGAGGCCAATTCCGAAGCCTGCACCTTTGCCGAAGCTCTTCGCCGTATCGATGCAAAGAATAATCAGGATGATGAAGTTAACGAAAGGAATGAGCATCAACAGAATCCACCACCATGGTCGCCCGACGATCTTGCACCAAATGTAGAGATTGTAGATCGGGATGATGCTGGCCCAACCGGGCTGGCCGGCTTTGGTGAATACTTTCCACATCGCCACAATTATCAGCAGCCCGATGAGCAGCCCGATAATCCCCGGAACGGGACTCCCGCCAGCGGCAGAAGTTGCGTAATCAGTTGTTTCCTGAGCCAGCAGAAATTGGCCTGGTAGCAAGAGGCAAAATGCAATGAGCGGGAGTTTTACGAGTGATTTCATAACGTTAATTGGTAGGCGCGGCTTTTAACGGACTGCGCCCAGCACGGCAAGAAAAATCTTTTCGCGGGCTTCCTCGGCGCGGCAAGCCGATAACCGATCTCTGACCTCCGACGTCTGACCTCTGACCTCTGAATTCAGGCACCAGTCCGTCTTTACGGATCGTAACCAAGACGCGATGGTCGCGCGCGAATGGAAATGAAAAGCATGTGGTGGAAACGCCATTGGCGGCCCAAAGTCGGGTGGGGTGTGCCGGTGGCATGGCTCACGCTTTGTGTCGTTTGGAGCTCGACCTGGCTCGTCATCAAGATCGGATTGCGCGTGCTGCCGCCGATTTCCTATGCCGGAATCCGTTTTCTGCTCGCGATCATTGTCCTTTTCGCCGTCTCAATCGGGCGAGTCCGCCTATTGCCACGGCAGGCGTTGGATTACGCAGTGCTTGCATTCACTGGGGTCCTGATGTTTGCCGTGAACTATGGACTGCTTTTTTGGGGTGAGCTGCATGTTTCATCCGGGCTGGCGGCGGTGTTGCAGGCGACAATCCCGATCTTTGGAATGGTATTCGCGCATTTGATGCTTCCCGATGAACCATTGCGCCTCCGAAGACTCGCCGGCGCGTTGCTTGCCCTCGGTGGGGTGACGATAATTTGCGAGCGGCTTCTCGGTTTCAATGGGTGGATGGCATTCTGGGGCGGACTCGGCATCGTGTTCGGAGCGGCCGGCGCGGCGTTTTCGAACGTGCTGCTCAAAGCGCGTGTGATCCAGTTGGCGCCGGCGATGATCGCGGGCTGGCAAATGGTTTTCGGCGCAGTCCCTTTGCTCGTGACCGGATTCGTCGTGGAAGGGAACCCGCTGCGCTTTCATTGGAGCGGCTTGTCTATCTTCTGCTTGTTTTATCTGGCCGTGATAGGCTCGGCTCTCACGTTTTTGCTTCTTTACTGGCTCCTGCACCGAATGACTGTGGCGAACCTGCAAGCGATCTCGCTCGTCACGCCGCCCGGTGCAGTTGCGTTAGGCTGGGCGATTGGTGGAGAAAAATTCTCGCTCTGGTCACTTGTTGGCGCGTGTTTTGTTCTCGCCGGCGTATGGATGATTTTCCGAAAAACAAAAGTGAGGGATCTCGCAATACAGGAAGGCTAGACAGACGCACAAATCGTTTTATCGCTAACGTACTTCTCATAAATCGTAGTTACTTTCTTGAATTTTCCGGCTGTGATTAGTGACTTGCTTCTTCAGAGACGAGCTTCGCCAAATCGTCGTGCTCGCTGGCAATCAGCCGAGGACCAGGTTGGAGCAAGTGAAACAGGGCCGCGAGAAGCGAGGGGCGAACAATCGCCTCCAAAAGGCACGCAAAAAATCTGTTCAGTTTCAAGTCGCATGCAACCAGTTCAGGAGAGAATTTCTTTTTGGAATCTGTCGACACAAATCGCATTGCCGAACTGCTGCTATCCCTGAAGATCCGTTCTCTACGCTGGTTTCTCGCTAATGCGTTTCGGTGTGAAGCGCGGCAATAATTTGCTTGAGCACTGCTTGATTCCATGTCGGCACGGGTGCTTTTGCCGACAATCCTGAATCAAATATTTCTTTTTGCATCGCCTCGGCCGCGCGGTTCGAAAGCATCCAACCGAGAGGTAAGGGAACGGTCGCCGGAGCAAGCGAAAAGAAATACAAACACTGCGGCCCGGCCGCTTGAATTCCCAGTTGCGCCTTGATCGCGTCGCAAAATTCTCGCTGCGCCTGTCCGATGGACTTTTGCGCATATTCGCCGCGCGCCTCGCGCGTGGAGAGCAACGCATACGCCGGCGCGAGCGCGTCTTCCAGAAATGTTCCCGGTTTACGTTGCGCGGCTTCCGCGGCTGCGGTGCGCGCGACGTTCTTGAGTGCTTGCTTTGTCATCGTCAGATCGCGACTGCCGGAGGCGACGCCGAGCGGGTCGTTGCTGATCATGATGATTTGCGGAATGATGGCGCGCAGCTCGGCATTCTGACGCAGTTCGTTGTTCACCTGCCGTAAAACATCGAGCGCAGTCGCAGCGCCGGAGTTTTCGAAATAACCGCCATCGACGACGTGCGTGCCGTCCGGGGCGAAACGACCGGCAGGGCTCACGTAGGTGAATCGCGCGCTCATGTGCGCGGCGGTGCTGAGCGGCATGTCGATCTTCGGGCGCCGGCGCTCTTTGTGTCGCGATACAGGCAACAACTTTGCCGTGGCATCTGCCGCCTCGAGAAAATTGGCGTCGATCAAGATGTTTGACGCGATAATGCGGTTGCCGCTTTCGACTGAGGTGCCATTGAGGAACAGAGATGGCACATACAGATGCCGATCTTGCCAGAGATCGAGAAAAGGTTTGGCGAAGCGATCGGTGTTCGTGGTGTTGCGCCATGCGTTTTCCCAGCCGCGCTCCAGCCAGCGGCCGCGGTCGAGAAACAAAATGCGAAACGGCAGAAACCGCTGAATCAAATCCGGGTAGAGCATAGCGGCGGCAGCTGGCGAAAGAAAATCCTGGCCGAGAACGCTCTGGCCGCGTTTCGCGAACTCGCCCTGCGGCGTCGCGTCAGCCACCAGCGCATCGAATACCGCCGCGCCCAAACTTCCGCCGGAAACGCCACTGATCGCAAAAACGTGATCAGCAAAACTTGGATCGATATCTTGAAGCGTGCCCAGCACGGTTGTCGTCCAATAAGCTGCGCGAATTCCGCCACCTTCGGTTGCGACGATAAAGAGCGGATGCACCGGTCGCCGGGGGTACTTCGTCGTGATCTGCGAGTTCCAATCGAGTAGCGCCTGGCGTAACGTAGGGCGCGAAAATTCCTCGCGCGCCAGAACACGCACGTCGTGATTGTCGTTGAACAAACTGCTGATGAGAACCAGGAGAACAATGAGCGTGACCACCGGCATCCGTTTCCAGCTTCCGAAATAAACCAGCGCGCTGCCCCAGAAAACCCAGAACGCTGCTGCGAACGTTAGCACCGCGCCGGTCCCAATAGCCCCCGCGAAATGGACAGGATCAACAATGAACATGATGCACAGCACGAGCGAGAGAACAGTCATGAGCGTGAGCACAGTCGCGGAATCGCGCGGCAGTTGCTGGAGCCGCTGATATTTCTGTCGCGCGGCTTGCCGATCATGCTGTTCGATCCAACGCCTCCGGAAAACGAAAAACAGGTACAATGCGACGCCACCGCCAAGCGTCAGCAGCCCGAGATATAACAGTCGCGGCGGCGGATCAGATTCGTAAGTCCCGCGCACGCACAGAAAGCTCCAGCCAACAATCACCATTGGTGCCACACCGAGAATTCTGGGGACGTTTCTCGGCAGCCAGGAATGCAGGCGGCCCCAAATTCCTGTGCGCTGCGGTTGGGTTTCGTGCGACGTCGGAAAATCGAAATACAAAAGGACGCGGGCTGAATACCAACTCGTCAGCGACCAAATCGCCAGCCCAGTACCGAACATCACCAGTCGCAGTGCGCCGGTGACGCCGGTGCGCGCACCCGGCTCAGCGAGCGCGCGCAAGACTTCGCGCCCTTGCTCGACTTCCAAAAACACAATTGCGCCGATGATCGCGACAATGAACGCGAAGCGGCAGGGCTTCAGCTCGTGATAGATGTCCTGGAGGTGCCAAAAGAAATTTGCAGCACGATTTTCCGACATCACCTCACACGTTCGCTTCCACCCATGCAGCGATCGTGGCCTGAGCATGCCCGGCGCCAAAGAGTTTGTCCGGGCAGCTCGTTCCGCCGGGCCGACTGTAGCCGGGTGTAAAATCGTGTCCGAAAATATTTGTGCGTGGAATGCCGTATTGCTCGATTAACCAGCGGATAAGCGCCGCTGAAGCAGCGGCCTGCGGCGCAGTGAGCGGGTCGTTTTCGCCGCCGACATGTTCAATGCCGATAGAGCTTTCGTTCGCGCCCATGCAATGGTTCGCGCGATCATTGTCCTTTACCATTTGATAAATTTCGCCGTTTCGATCGATAACATAATGCGCGGACACTTGCCGGCCTTCTGATTTCTTGAACTCGGCCAGCGTGCTCGGCAGCGAGGCCTCGGTGCAATGCAAAACGATTTTGTCGATCTTGGCGCCATTGCGCGATGAATGATTTGGGCTTTCGATAAATTCTTTGATGGCAGGCTTCGCGTGCGGATTGCTACTGCCGTGACCCGCGCGCTTCGTGCGTGCGGCCTTTACAGGGATGGCCCGCCGGGCCGAAATCGTGATGGTGACAACATCGTCGGTATTGAGTCCAAGCGCGGCCGCGAGCCCCGGGGACAAATCCGCCACGCGCCCCGTAGATTCATCGGGTCCCCAATCAACGGGACGTGCATCGACTTTGCGCCCATTCTGCGGATTCTCCACGCACGCAAGACTTCTTCGCAGAAATTCTTTTGGTGTATCCAAATAATTCCAACGGCAGGCAAAATAAAACTTGTTGGGATTCAGCCGGCGCCCAAGTCCGCTCGTGCCCGGCGGCGGGGCAGGCAAAAACAGATCGGCATATTTCGGATCTTCGAGATCGAGCTTGCTAAACAGGGCTAGTCCCTCGTCGGGCTGCATTCCGAAATCGAGCGGGCCGCCGAACGTCGACATCTTTCCTTCGACGCGAAAGAGAATCTTCTCCGGCTCCTCCGAAGGCTTTTGGGGTTGCTTTATTTTTCTGGCCGCCTTGACACTTTGCGCAGCTCTTTTTCGGTCAGTGGATTTAGCAGTTCGAGCCATAAAGCGAAACCGGTTCGCAAGTCAAAGGGGAGTTTGCACCCGCGTGCTTGACGAACTCGCTCGCGATAATCTCTTTTTGCCTGGCTACAGTAAAGGTTTTTCCTCGCCGAGCTTTAATGTAAACGTGATGGCAGCCCGCCTCCTCATGATATCTTTTAGTCCGAAAGCGACGTTGCGATCGCCTTAAGATCAACACGCCGATGTGGCGAAATGGCAGACGCAACGGACTTAAAATCCGTTGGGCCGTAAAAGGCCCGTGCCGGTTCGAGTCCGGCCATCGGCAATTTCCAATTGTACAGAGCGGATTGATGATGGAGTAATGTCAAAAGACGCGCTAAGCGAGCGAATGCGGCGCCTTGGCATTCGCGATGCCGATCTTGAGGAGACGTTTGCGCGATCATCCGGGCCGGGTGGTCAGAATGTGAACAAGGTGGCCACCGCCGTCACGCTCCGACACCGGCCGAGTGGGATCAGCGTCACGGTGCAGGATTCCCGATCGCAGGCGCAAAATCGCAAGCTGGCTCGGGAGCGCTTGCTTGATGCAATCGAGCGGACTCAAAAAGAGCGGCGTGCGGCTGAGATCGCCGAGCGCGAAAAAGCTCGCCGCCGAAAGTCGTCGCGGCCTGCGGCGTTAAAGCGAAAGATTCGGGAATCGAAACGCAGACGCGCCGAAATCAAACGACAACGAGCCAGGATCGAAATCTAACTGGAATTGTTCTCTTTAATACATCTGCCAAAGCGACTTCCGACGAATTGTTCTTTGAAGAAAGAATTCAACTTATGAAAAAATTGATCATGCTCACTTCTGCGGCCTCCGTCATCGCCATGATGACCTTGACCTCGTGCGCAACGAAGGAAGCCGAGACGACGACGACGACAACACATGAAACTGCCGTGGTTCAGCCCACGACGGGAGCGACTACTACTACTACTACGCACCGTACCGGTGGTTACTAAGCTGGGCGCAGCAACAACCGAAGGGAACACCGTCGGCCGGTGTTCCTTTCTTCTTTGGTAACGTCAACCGCGCCGCACCTGCTCCCGGCAGGATGAAAGCCTTGCTTACGCCGTCGCGACGGGTGCTTCAGCGATCTGCTCTTCCTCTTCCGCCTGGCTGACAACGGGTGCGATGGCCTGAAGCTTTTCTCCGTTGCGCAGATCCATCAGCTTTACACCCATCGTGTTTCGGCCGACGACGCGGATTTCCTTCACGCGAGTCCGCACCATCTGGCCTTTAGTTGTGATAAGCATCAGCTCGTCCTTATCGGTGATTGTTAGCGCGCCGACGACATCGCCTGTCTTTTCACCGGTTTTCATGGTGATGATGCCTTTCCCTCCGCGCGACTGGCGGCGGTAATCGTCAAATGGCGTTCGCTTGCCAATGCCGTTTTCGCCTGCCACAAGCAGCATTGCGTCTGAATCGACAATGGCGAGGGCAACGACGTGGTCGTTCTTACTTGGCCGAATGCCCCACACGCCGACCGTGTTGCGTCCCTGATCGCGCAACTGCTCCTCGTGAAAGCGCAGGCTCATGCCTTTTCTGGTGATCAGCACCAGCTCGTTGTTGCCGTTGGTGAGTTTTGCGGCGATCAGGCGATCTCCTTCCTCGATCTGGATGGCGATGATGCCGCCCCGACGCACGTTAGCGTAATCGGACAGATTGGATTTTTTGACGATCCCGGAGCGCGTCGCGAAAACGATGTGGAGGTTTTCGTCCCATGTTTGATCGACAGCGCTCGGGCCAGTTCCCGATCTTTTGGATTGAACCCGGATGGTGGCCGCGATTTTCTCGTCGGGGCGTAGCTCCAGGATATTGGCGATGGAGCGTCCCTTGGAGGCACGCCCCATTTCGGGAATCTCGTAAACTTTTTCGACGTAGGCACGACCGGATTGGGTAAAAAACATCAGATAGTCGTGCGTCGTCGCGGTGAAAAGGTGTTCGACGAAATCGCCTTCCTCTTCCTCCGTCGCGCCTTCATGCGTTGACATGCCGATCACGCCCTTGCCGCCGCGGCGCTGGGCACGAAACGCGCTCACAGCCGTGCGCTTGATGAAGCCGCCGTGTGTGATGCTAATGATGCACCCTTCGTTGGCGATGAGGTCTTCCATGTTGATCTCGGCCTCGGCCGGCGCAATGTCCGTCAGGCGCGGCGATCCGTATTTATCGCGAATTTCGCGGAGCTCTTTTTTAATGATCGTGAAGACGCGTTGCTCTTTAGCCAGAATATCGCGCAGATCTTTGATCGACCCGAGCAGTTCCCTGTATTCCTTGTCGATCTTTTCGCGCTCGAGTCCAGTGAGTTGATACAGGCGCAGATTAAGGATTTCATCAGTCTGCGGTTCGCTGAAGGCGTAACGGCCGTCGACCAGGCGCGCTTCATGGCGAATTTGAATGCCGATTTGCTCGACCTGTCTTTTTGTGAATTCGAAGGCCAGCAATTTCACCCGCGCTTCATCGCGGCTGGCCGAGCCGCGGATGATTCGAATGAATTCGTCGAGATTAGCGAGTGCGATGAGATAACCTTCGAGCGTTTCCGCGCGTTCCTCAGCTTTGCGCAATTCAAAGCGGGTCCGGCGCAGCACTACTTCGCGGCGATGCTCGATGTAGCAGGCATTTGCTTCCCTGAGCGAAAGCAATTTGGGCCGCCCGTGATCAATTGCGAGCATTATCACCGCGAAGGAGCTCTCTAACGCAGTGTGTTTATACAGATTATTGATGATGACTTTCGGATTGGCGCCGCGCTTGAGTTCGATGACGATGCGCGTATTTTCATCCGATTGATCGCCGACGTAGCTGATATCGGTGAGAACTTTTTCGTTCACCAACTGTGCGATCCGCTCGACCAGCGTTGCACGGTTTACGCCGTAGGGAATTTCAGTAATGACGATCTGCTCACGTGCGCCTTTGAGCTCTTCGACTCCAGCTTTGCCACGCACCTTGAAACTGCCGCGGCCGCCTTCGAAATACTGGCGAATGCCGCTCAGACCGCAGATGATACATCCGGTAGGAAAATCCGGCCCCTTCACATGCTTCATCAGCTCGTCGAGCGTGATGTCCGGATTGTCGATTTGGGCGCAGATCCCGTCGATTACTTCGCTGAGATTGTGCGGCGGAATATTGGTCGCCATGCCTACTGCGATGCCGGTGCCGCCGTTGACGAGCAGGTTCGGAAATGCGGCCGGGAAAACAGTCGGTTCGGTGCGCGTCTCGTCGTAATTGGGAACAAAGTCGACCGTGTCCTTTTCCATGTCGGTCATGAGCGCAGCGCCGAGATGGGTCATCCGCGCTTCGGTGTAACGCATTGCAGCCGGCGGATCGCCTTCCACCGATCCAAAATTGCCCTGCCCATCGACCAGCCGCTCGCGCATGGCCCACGGTTGTGCCATGTGGACAAGCGTGGGGTAAATCACTGCTTCGCCGTGCGGATGATAATTACCGCTGGTGTCGCCGCAGATTTTCGCGCATTTACGATGCTGTCGATTTGGAAATAACGACAAATCGTGCATCGCGTAGAGGATTCTTCTCTGCGATGGTTTGAGCCCGTCGCGCGCATCCGGCAACGCGCGCGAGATAATGACCGACATCGAGTAATCGAGGAACGATCTCGACACCTCATCAGCCACATTTATCGGCTCTATTTTTTCGTTCGGGTTATACATGACTCCTAATGCCACCCGGGTGAAGCCGGCTGTTAATGAAATTAGAAAAACGGCTAGTCATTTTTGTACGTCTCAGTGAGTCCCTGCAAGCTCGGGTCGTTCCGCGAGAAAACGCTCTTCCCAGATGCGCGAGATTTCATCGGCTTGCCTGACCGTTCGGGCAGGACCGATGCGAGAATTGCGCGGCAGCGAGATTTGTAAAAAATCCAGAACCGCACGGACGGTCGCCTCATAATCTTCGCATAGTTTTTCGTATTCGACCTGGAACGGATCGACCCCGATCCGCTGAAAAAAACTTTGCCACAGCTCTTCTTGTCGCCCGGCCTCTGTAAGACATTGCTCGATCAATTCGGTGTCGAATTGCGGTTCCCGCAAAGGAGTCTTTCCCTTTTGTACTTTCCAAAGTCCGGTCTGAAGGGCGCGCGCGGTGGACAAGGCCTGCCGGAGTTTGTGACACCGGATTACGTGCACAAAGCGGAGACGCGGAAAAGCATTTTGCAGAAGATCGAGATCACCCGTTCGGGCGTCGCCGAAAACACGCGCTCCGCGCAGCCGGATAAGAAAATCGTCCAGATACCAGCTCATTAATTTAAACCCGAAGACTTCGTTTGAGGTCGTTTTCGCGTTGACGATGCCGCGCACGTACGCCGCGTAATCGCTGGCCGGATCGAGTCCGTGATCGGCCCCGTAACGGGATTCGAACTTTGCGAGGAAGAACTGCTTCGGCACACCTGCCCGGCGAGTGGCGTGTAAGCCGTCCGTGAGCAAATTGCTCCCGCAACGTGGAATTGCGCAGACGACATAGCAGCGGCGCGGATGACGCAGTTTGTGAAACAGGCCCCCCATCGCAAACCTCACGGATCCGAGTTGCACATGCCCAGATTGATCACCGGCGTTGAGTAATCGGAGGACAAGCGCGACACCTTCCCCGCCACTTTCTTCAGCTCGATTTTTTTCTTCACGTGATACATAGAGAATGTGCGAGTTAAATCTTGGAGAAACTACACCTTGATTGCCATTGAAATGCTGAAGAAGAGAATTACCAATCCGATAAGGAAACAAATCACGAACGCATTAAACATTGCTTTCGGCGTCTCGGTTAGAGTCTGTGTACTGAATGGGGTGCCGCTGAAGTTTTTCCATTTGTCTTTTGGTAGCATTCCTGGCTTTCCCAAATACAGATTCCGGGACACTTCATTGTCCGCGAATTCCTTAACGATGAAGCCGCGGTAAGCGGCGCCAAATTTCCTGCGCCACAAAACAAGGTGAACAAAATCGGAACCCATTTTGACTGCGATGATCAACATCATGCCGGCCAATACCACATTGGATCCGATGCCTAGGATTTTTGTTGGAATTCCGACGGCGGGTCGAAGCCAATCGATAAGCAGCTGTTTCTGCTTTGCCGCGCCCATCACGATTCCCCTAATAATAATATCGCCGTCCGCAATTGCGCGCGATTCCGGCGCGAGCTGCGGCGTTTCTGATTTGTCTTCTGGAGCCGCGACATCGAGCGATAGCAGCAGTTGTTCCTTGCTTCGCCACTGGTCGAACTGAAGACTCAGCTTATTCCCGTCGTAGGAAATTTGCGCATCGAAGTCACGACGAACAGGGTCAGCGCTGAGAATTGAAGCCCAATCCGGAAAACAGAACGTGATCCGATCGTGCACCAAATTAGTTTGAGACCCCGTCCCGATTAACGTCTTTTCTCCGGTATTGGTTACGGCGAGCGCTATCTTCCAAAGGCGATCGACCGACTTCCCTTTGTACGAGGAGTTAACTACTAATCCGGAAACGTGTTTCCCGGTCAGCTCTTCGGCTGAAATTATTTGCGCCGTTAACTCCGGCCGCCGGGCACGAATTTGAATCAATAGGGCGGCTACGGCTGCAACTGCCGCCAACACCGTAACGATCAACATCAGCCAATGGTAATACTTGGGCATTAGTCGGCGGGGACTTACACATCGAGATTTCGCACGTTCAGCGCGTTGTCCTCGATGAATTGCCGGCGGGGTTCGACGACGTCTCCCATCAGAATCGTAAACATTTTATCGGCATCGACAGCGTTATCGTCGTTCAGATCTACTTTGAGGAGCTTGCGTTTATCGGGATTCATTGTGGTCTCGAACAGCTCTTTGGCGTTCATCTCGCCGAGGCCCTTGAAGCGCTTGATCTGGACCCCGCGACGGCCAATCTCTAAAATCTTCTGAAGAATTTCGGGAATCGAAAAGAGTGGATGCGAAACGGCTTTTTCGCCTTCGCCTTCGACGAGCTCGAAGATCGGCCGGTCGCTGGCAGCGTAGTGACCAACCCTGAGGCCCTTCCGGGCGAGCTCGGCAATCAGTTTCTGGATCGCCGCGGACTCGTGTAGCTCAACGAGTTTTCCGCGTCTGCGGCTGCCATTTCCGCGCGTCGGTGATTCCCCCAGCGGCAGCAATTCCTGCCCAAGCTCGGCATCGAACAAATTAAGATCGAGATTCTCATGATGAAATTGGCGAACCTCCTTCTCATCGTGAAAATAATGGACGGTTTCCTCGTTTCCCTCTCTCACCTTCACCAGATACGTCGGGAGCTTGCCCGACTTGGAATTGCGTTCCCCGAGATAAGTTTCAAAATCGCCACCGTGGCGACGAACTGCTTCGCTCAGTTTCGCAAGTTTCTCGAGCGATTCGAGAATGTCCTTCAATTGTGCCGGCGTAATCTCTTTGTCATCAGCCAGGTTTTTCAAGCGCACGTCCTCCGCACCCAGCGAAATGAGGATTTTGTTTAGCTGAATATCGTCATCGACGTATTCCTCGCGCTTTTTCCGCTTGATTTGATAAAGCGGCGGCTGCGCGATGTAAATCTTGCCAGCGCGCACCAGTTCGGTCATTTGCCGAAAGAAGAAGGTGAGCAGCAGGGTGCGAATATGCGAGCCATCCACGTCTGCATCCGTCATGATAATGATCCGGCCGTAACGCAGTTTGGTGATATCGAAACGACCTTCGTCTTTGCCATTGCCATCTTCCTTCGGTTTGCCGATCCCGGCGCCAATCGCCGTGATCATCGATTGAATTTCATTGTTCTTGAGAAACTGATCCTCGCGTGCTTTCTCGACGTTGATGAGCTTGCCCCGAATCGGCAGGATCGCCTGATAGCGCCGATCGCGTCCCTGTTTGGCGGAGCCACCGGCTGAATCACCCTCGACGATGTAAAGCTCCGTCAATTCTGGGTCGCGCTCCGAGCAATCCGCTAATTTTCCAGGCAATCCACCACCGGTCAGCGCCCCTTTGCGAATCGTTTCCCGCGCTTTTCGAGCCGCTTCTCGTGCGCGCGCCGCGGTTAGCACCTTGTCGAAAATCCGGCGCGCGATCGGCGGATTTTTGTCGAAGTAAGTCATCAACCCCTCGTAAACGGCCGAGTTTACAATCCCGTCGATCTCCGTATTCACGAGCTTCACCTTGGTCTGAGATTCAAATCGCGGGTTGGGCAATTTGATGCTGAGAACACAAATCAAACCTTCGCGCACATCGTCGCCTGAAACCGAAGGATCCTTTTCTTTGAGGAGGTTACTCGATTTCGCGTACTGATTTACAGCTTTTGTAAGCGCCGTGCGGAAGCCGGTCAGGTGCGTGCCGCCATCCGGGTTTGGGATGGAATTGGCGAACGGCAAAATTTGATCGTTGTAGCTGTCGTTATATTGCAGCACAACATCGACAAAGACTTCATCGCGCTGCCGCGAAATGACAATCGGTTTGGGATGCAGAACCTGTTTGTTCTCGCCGAGCTGCTTTACGAATTCTTCGATGCCGTATTTGTAAAAAAATGTTTCCTTCTTCGCCGGATCGGCGCGCTCGTCCGTCAGCGTGATTTCAAGGCCGGGATTAAGAAACGCCAGCTCGCGCAAACGGGTGGCCAACCGCTCAAACTTAAACTCAGTCGTGATCGTGAAGATCGTCGGGTCGGGCAAAAATGTGATGAGCGTTCCGGTAGTCTTTTTGTTTTTGACTTCGCCGATAACCGTGAGTTTGTCGGTTGTCTTGCCTTTGGCGAACGCCATGTGATAAACCTTGCCATCGCGCGAGACTTCTACTTTGAACCATTCCGAAAGCGCGTTTGTGCATTTCGCCCCCACGCCGTGCAATCCACCGGAATATTTGTAAGCGCCTTGCCCGAATTTCCCGCCGGCATGCAAATTTGTCAGCACAAGCTCAATTGCCGGCATCTTCCATTTTGGGTGAATATCCACAGGAATGCCGCGGCCATTGTCCCGCACCGAAATTGATCCATCTATGTGGACTACCACATCAATTTTTGTGCAAAATCCGGCGAGATGTTCGTCGATGGAATTATCGACTACCTCAAACACGAGGTGGTGCAGGCCTCGCTCATCTGGGTCTCCGATGAACATTCCAGGCCGTTTTCGGACCGCCTCAAGACCCTCCAGTTTATCGATTTGAGCCGCGTCATATTTTTGCGTTGCCTCGATTCCAGTCGAGCTACCACCACGCGTTTTTTCGACCGGAATTTGTTCTTGAATTTGCGCCATAAAAGCGGGCCACGGAACCCGCGGCAACAAGCATACTTGGAAATGGCCTGCAAACAACTAATAATCTCGTGGCTCCGAGTGGGTTATTTCCGCTACGGGTTGAAGGCGACATGACCAATTAGCCCATGATGTTGTGGTTCATCCCGTCGGCGGCTTCGGCTGATTTTCGCTGCCTTGACCAGGCTCGTCTCGGCTTGGAAAATAGACTTGCCTGATGCGCCTCCAAACCCTCTCAGAAGCACGCTGGATTTTTGCGTCCTTGGCGCTCGCCGCGGCTGCGGTCTGGTTCGTCTTGCCATGGTTATCGGTATTTTTTTTAATGCTGATTCTTTGCACTCTCGCCTTTTTCCGAGATCCAGACCGTGCATCGCCGACAGATCCAAGCCTGATCGTGGCCGCAGCTGATGGGACGGTCACCGAAATAGTGGAGATCGATGAGAACGAAGTTCTCAAAGCGACAACGCGCCGGGTCGGAATCTTTTTGTCGATTTTCGATGTGCACACGAATCGCGCGCCAATCGACGGCCGGATTATTTTCCGCCAGCATCGAGAGGGGCTTTGTCTTGATGCGCGCCGTGCCGATTGTTCGAAGAAGAATGAATCGATGACGTGGGCTTTTGAGAATCCGCGCGCGACGATTGCGGTGCGGCAGCTCACGGGCGCGATTGCGAGGCGCATCGTGGCGTGGGCAGAGGTTGGCGACGAATTGAAAAAAGGCGAGCGTTTTGGAATGATTCGCTTCGGTTCGCGAACGGAAGTATATTTGCCGCTTAACGCTGAACTCCTCGTGAAGGCAGGCGATCACGTCCTCGGTGGATCGACAATCATCGCGCGGTTGCCCAGTTAATGTGGCGCAAGTTTCCAACTTGCGATTTAATGGAAGGGCAAGTTGGAAACTTGCCCCACAATCAATGAGTGAGCATTCTCCGAAGATTTATCTGCTGCCGAATTTAATGACGGCGGGCAATCTGTTTTGCGGGTTCACGGCCACGCTCAAAATTCTGGAGGGGGCACTGCTCCAAGCATCGAATCCCGATGCGGCTGGTGATCTTTTTCACACAGCCATCTGGTTTGTCCTCGGCGCGTTCGTTTTTGATTTTCTGGATGGACGCCTTGCACGCCTAGGTGGGCACGAGAGTCCGTTCGGTCGCGAGTTCGATTCGCTCGCGGATATTGTTTCATTCGGACTGGCCCCCGCGTTGATGGTTTACCGCGTCGTGTTGCAGGAGTTCCCCAGCGGCTGGATTATCGCGTTTGTTTATTTGGCCTGTGGCGCGCTGCGTCTGGCGCGGTTTAACACCGCCTCTGCGAACCACGAAAGGGCGGGTATTGATAGTAAAAAGAATTTCACCGGCTTTCCCATTCCAGCAGCTGCTGGTCTCATTGCATCGATCACACTTTTTCTGCTCTGGCTGGCCGAGGGCGAACATCGCCTCGGCAACTGGAAATTCGTTCTGCCGCCGTTGTTGCTTTTTCTTTCCTTCATGATGTTCAGCCAGTTCCAGTATCCGAGCTTCAAAGCGCTGAATTGGAAGACGAAAAAATCGATTCCGCGTTTCCTTGTCATCAGTCTCATCCTCGTCTTCACCGTCATGAATTACGAATGGATGCCGGCGGTCCTTTTCCTGGCGTACCTGCTCTACGGATTTCTCCGGCCGTGGCTATCACGCGAATGGCGCCGCGAAATCGAAGAAGAGATCGGCGAAGAGCCACCGGAGGAAGGAGTTGATCGGTGATCAGTAACTGGTGATCAGGTTGCCGACGACGAGTGCAGCCAGGTCACATTAAAATACTCGGCCGTAGTGGCGGTCCGTGACCGGGCCAGATCAAAAAGGCATTCACAGCGCGCCGCTATGGTTCAGCAATTCAACCGCGCAAGAATTTCCGGATCGCGCACGTCTGCCCATTCGCCCGTAAGCTCTAACGCTTTTACTTTTTTGCCTGACTGCGCGAGTGAGCGAATTGCGTCGGTTAATTCGTATTCGCCGCGCGGCGAAGGTTTCAATTTTGCGGTAAACTCGAAAATGCTCGGCCGAAATGTATAAATGCCGGCGTTGTACCAGGCGCTGGTTGGTTCCCCTGGTTTTGATTTTTCGCGAAGATCGACCAGTTCCATTTGATCGTTCAGGAAAGCGGCGCCTCCTTTGCGTACATCCTCGCCGCGCCTCACAGTGATGATTGCTTCGACATCGTCCGGAAGATTAAGAAGTGTTTTGTAGTTTTCCGGGCTGACCAAAATGTCGCCGTAGCTCAAAACGAATGGCGAATCGGCGGCGAAATTACGCGCGAGATCGACTACGCGCCCGGTCCCATCCTGCACAACTTGTGTCGCATATTGGATCTCAATGTTGTAACGGGACCCGTCTCCAAAAAAATTCTGCACGGCGTCGGCGTGGTAACCGACAATGATGAGGAAGTCGCGTACGCAAGCGTCGCGCAATCCCTCAACGATGTGTTGCAAAACCGGTTTGCCGCGCACTTCGATCATTGGTTTGGGAAGCTCGTTAGTCAGCTCACGCATCCGCGTGCCGCGCCCTGCCGCAAGCACGACGGCTTTATCGATCTTAGTCATCAGCGTTTGCTTAGCATCGTCTCGCGACGCCGTCGATAAGCGCTGGGGGAACACAGGCTGCCAGCCTGTAGTAATCGGCCGCTTCGCCGAATACATTTGCGTGAACGGAACGAGCGGTCCAACCGGTTCGCGGCAAGCTGCCGCCAACTACAGGTTGGCAGCCTATGCTCCCCGGAAACGGAGCCCGCCACTCACTATTCACTTTTCTTCTCCGCAATGATGAGCGCCGGCAAATTGGCTTGTTTAATTAATTCGCCTACTTTTGGAACTTCTTCATTCTTTAGCTGCGCCCATTTTTTTAACTGCTCTTCCAACTGCGTGTTCAATGTTTGGAAGACGTCGAGCTGTGGATTGGTTGGCTCCGTGTCGCCGGCTTCGATTGTGTGGCTGAATGTTTCAAACCGTTCGTTCAGCATATTTGGGAAAGCGAGGTTTCCTTCGGAGCCTTTCATGTTCACTTGAATGAGTTTCTGTTCGATCTCAGACATTTTGTGATCAAGATCGTCCGCTGCCGCGAAGGCTGCTTTCAACCGTTGATCGTCACCGAAGCGCTTGTGCAAGGTTTGAATCTGCGATCTAAGATCGCGGATTTCATTGACGGCCTGATGCAATCGCGACACGCAATCCTTCACCTGCATTGCCAAAGTAAATTGCTTTTGCACGGCAGCCTCTGCGCCCTTGGTCCGCGGGTCGATCGCCAGATGCAGCGGCGCAATCTGTGACTTGCCGCCCACAGTGAGTTTGACCTGATAATCGCCGGATAAGGCAAGCGGTCCTCTGGGGCCGACGCCGGAGTAAAACGCGCCGGGTATCTGTATGGGATCATCGTAACGCAGGTCCCATGCAAATCGGTTCATTCCTTCATTGGCAGGAATTGTTTTGGGGCGCTCGACGCGATCCGGCCACTCAGGGGGTTGTTCGCCTTCTTTTTTCTCCTTGCTGGAAAGATGCCTGACGATTTTGCCTGAACTGTCGAGGATATCGAGTGACACCTCGTCCTTCGGCGCGGTCTTAAAATAATAATTAATGATGGCTCCGGGAGGCGGGTTGTCGCCGACTGGCTGGCGCTTGTCGAATTCCTCCGGGTAATGCAAACGCAATGCAGTTTGGGGTCGATAAAGAATCACATCTGCTTGGGCCGATTGTGTGCTGAGCTGGTGCAGCGGAGTAATGTCGTCCAGCAGCCAGAACGAACGGCCATGCGTTGCCACGACCAGATCATCATCTTTTACCACGAGGTCGTGAATGGGCGAGACCGGAAGGTTCAACTGGAGCGGTTGCCAATGCGCTCCGTCATCGAGCGAAACGAAAACGCCGAGCTCTGTGCCTGCGTAAAGCAGGCCGCGTTTTTTCGGATCTTCGCGCACAGCGTGGACATACCCGCCATCAGGAATGCCAGTTGCAATTGCGCTCCACGTTTTGCCGAGATCAGTCGTTTTGAAAATATACGCTTTGAAGTCGTCCAGTTTATGGCGATCCACCGCGACGTACGCAGTGTTGCCGTCGTGTGGAGACGGATCGATGAGATCGACAGTGCTCCACTCGGGCATTTTCGGCGTGACGTTCGACCAATGCTGGCCGTCATCAGTCGTGACGTGGATTAGACCGTCATCTGTGCCAGCCCAGAGCGTTCCTTTTTTTACGGGTGACTCAGCGAGTGCAAAGACCGTGTCGTAATATTCAACCGAAGTGATGTCGTTGGTCAGCGGCCCGCCGCTTGGCTGTTGTTTGGATTTGTCGTTACGCGTCAGATCACCGCTGATCTGCGTCCAGCTCTGGCCGTGATCGGTCGATTTGAAAACAGACTCGGCCGCCGTGTACAGCACGTCCGGATTGTGAGGCGAAAGCATCAGCGGTGACACCCATTGAAACCGATGAACAAGATCGGCAGCTCCGTGTCCTGCGCTGTCCAGAGGCCAGACGCTAACGTCTTGCGTTTCGCCTTTATTTTTGTCGTAGCGATGGATGCGATCTTCTTCGTTTGAATAAATGATGTGCCAGTCGCGCGGATCAGGGACAACGAAGCCGCACTCGCCGCCGCCAGCTACAAACCAGTCGCCCGGGCCGATTGCTCCCCAGTCCGTGCGGCTGGCGATGCCGACATTTGAGTTGTCCTGTTGCGCACCATAGATGTGGTAAGGGTACGCATTGTCCACCGCGACGTGATAAAACTGTGCGGTTGGCTGGTTATTTTGGGTAGTCCAAGTTTTTCCGCCATCGAGCGAGATGCTCGCGCCGCCATCATTAGCGTTCGCGATCCGATTCGGATTTTGCGGATCGATCCAGAGCCCGTGATGATCGCCATTGCGTGCGGGCAGCAGATTAAAAGTTTTTCCGCCATCAACCGAGCGGAACAGTCCAGTGTTTAAAAGGTAAACTGTGTCTGCTGATTTTGGGTCAGCATAGACTTTACTGAAGTACCACGCGCGCTGTCGAAACCGGCCATCGTCGTTTACACGCGTCCAATGCTGGCCGGCGTCATCGGAGCGGTAAAGTCCGCCTTCCTTCGCCTCGATGATTGCGTAAACGCGATTGGAATCCGCACCAGAAACAGCGATGCCGATCTTACCAAGGATTCCTTCGGACAGGCCGTTACCCTCGAGATGTTTCCACGTGACGCCGTTATCTTCCGATCGATAAAGTCCGCTGCCGGGGCCGCCACTGGAGAAGAACCACGGCTGCCGACGCGCCTGCCAAAGGGACGCGAAGACGATGTTCGGGTTGTGCGGATCGAAGACAACGTCGATCCCACCCGTGTTCTCGTCTTTGGACAGAACTTTCGTCCACGTTTTTCCGCCGTCGGCTGTGCGGAAAATTCCGCGTTCTTGATTTGGACCAAACGCGTGGCCGAGCGCCGCCACGAGGACGACGTTCTCATTTCTCGGATCGACGATCAGCGCCCCGATTTGCCGGCTGTCTTTTAGCCCAATGTTCTCCCACGTCTTGCCGCCATCGACGGATTTGAAAACTCCGATGCCGTAGGTCGTATTGCCACGGATGGCCGCTTCGCCGGTGCCGGCGTAGATCACGTGGTGATCAGATGGCGCCACTGCGATTGCGCCAATCGATGAGATGGGTTGTTTGTCGAAAAGCGGCGTCCAGTTTGCGCCGCCATCGATCGTTTTCCAGACTCCACCCGCGACTGCGCCAAAGTAATATGTGTCTGGCTCGCCTGGCACGCCCTCGATCGTCAATGCGCGTCCGCCACGGAAAGGGCCGATCTGTCTCCATTGCATTCCATTGAACAATTTTTCGTTGATGGCTGTGGGCGGCGTTGGAGTAAAGGATGGAGCGGATCGAACAGAAGATGGGAAGAGGAATACCCAGACGGCGAAAATGATTTGAAACATCCAAACAGAACGGTAACTCGGCGCAATCATCCGCCTAAAGTGAAAAGCTTACGCCTTGGTTCAACTGGAATGTATGAACGCTTGAGATCAATTTCACTCTGTTGAAAAAGGCTGCTAGGCGCAAAATTTGTATAGAAACCAGATTTTAGACAGTCCAGGCTCCGGAGGAGGACGTGGGAAGAACTGATTTATAGCTTTTTTTGTGCCGCTCCTGACGGAGCTTGGCGGTCTTCGGGAATTGACTTTGTACAAATATGACGCGCCTAACGACGCTCATCTATCTGGATCACCATGCGGGTTTTTTCAACGGAGCCAGCCAAATTCATGTTTCTCGGAAGCAGGCGCTACCTGCGAGTGCCAGCTTATGCTTTCGGCAGCTTGCCGAAAAGAGTGTCGTCGGCAAGCTGCCGACGACTGCAGGCAAGCTGCCCGCGCTCCCCAGAATTCCTATTGTGCACGCACAGCGTGCCCTTCACGCGGCCGGTTGCAAACTTTCCACGATTGCAGCCTTGGCTTCCGCTTGTCCTTGCTCGAGTGGTTGTTCGCCGCTTTGAGGAGGCGCGCCGCCTAAATGCCGCGCGGCGTAATACGAGCCAATCACCAACACCGCTGCGATAAATTGCGCAACAAGCGTTTCGACTGTCGGGAACACCGCAAACCAGAGTCCAATCCACGGTGGCATGTAGTTTTTTAGAGAACTGATTTCAGTAGTGGAAATCCAATGTGCGAGCTGCATTTCCTGCGCCTGCTCGCCTACCATTACGAGCAACACGACTCCGAGAAGAATGCCGGTAGTGATTAACATTTTGCGATATGGCAGGCGCTGTTGGAGAACAAACGTAAGCACGGCCACCATTGCCGTAAGAACAATACCTAGCAATGCGCCTTTCAGCACCACGCCTCCACCCAGCCTCAGATGGTAACTTTGTAAGAAAAGTACCACTTCAAATCCTTCCCGGTATAAGGAGGTGAATCCGAGCAGGACCAATCCACACCAGAGACGCCGCCGTGAGATTTCGGCGGCCCGCGCATTTTCGAGTAACGCTTTGCGGCGGCGATTGTGGGCGCGAATCCAGCCGCCCCAATAAATTTTGTGGAAGAACCAGTTCATGATCACAAGTAATACGATGACTGCCAGCAGGCCGGTCGCGGCTTGCAAATCGAGTGCAGACATGTTGTTGCTGAGCGAACCGACGATACGCACGGCGATGAGCCACGTGATCAAGCTGGCGATAAACGCCAGGCCCGCGCCCAGCGCAACTGGCCGACGATGGCCGCGTTTGGCGCCGGTCATGCTCGCGGTGACGGCGGCCAGCACCAGAATGCATTCGAGACCTTCACGGAAGACGAGAATGCCGATGTCGAGGAATGCGACCGCCGGGCTCGTGTTGGGCCGCATCGGATCGGGCGCGCCATGCGCGGCGACTCCCTGCCAGACCAGCATCGCAACCACCAAAAGGGCGGCTGCAACGACGCCGATGCGCAAAGCGGCCTTCATTCGTCTTGGAACTTATCATATGCACGCCGCAGTTGCTGGCGGTGAGTTGCTTTTTTTTAGCGGCAGCTTGCGGCCATGTTTACGACGGATTGCAAACGTTCCAGAGATGGGCCGCCTGGTTCTCGGTGCCACAAGTCGGCGTAATTCATGGTGTTCTAATACTGGAGCGAATTTGTTGCCGCGCAATTGACCGTCAAAAAATAGCATTCAAGCGGCAGCAGAGCGCTTCGCAGCTTGCTACGGTTGGCGCCAGTGAAAACATGCATTCTTCGCTTCTGCGCATTGGTCGCAATCGCATTCTTCTGTTCGCTAGCCAAGTCGGTTGCCCAGTATGCTGGCGCGACACCGTTTGAAGGTGAGGCAACAGCAGAAGTAGTAAGAGTTACAGGGGCCACCCCCGATGAGAGGCTCAGCCAGCAGACGTTGGTGGGACCAAACCAACAGCCTGAATGGACAACCACACGAACATTTGGCACGAGCCGCGTTTACGTGCGGCCGCCAGGCACGATTGCGAACTCTAATTTCTGGACGCCGGAACTTAAGGACGGAGAGGACGAACATGCCTTCCGGCACGAAATCGAAATTGGTCTGCCGTATCGATTCCAGCTCGATCTGTATCAAAACTGGAGAATTAGAGATGGCAAATCTTCTTACAAGGGGTCCAGTGTGGAATTGCGGTATGCGCTCGCTAAGTGGGATAAAATCCCGCTGAATCCTACGCTTTACGGCGAATGGAATTTCAATCATAACGAGCCCGACGTATGGGAGCTGAAGCTGCTTCTGGGCGACACCTTTGGCAATCGCTGGAATTGGGCCGCGAATTTCACCTTTGAGCAGGAGACCGGTGGCGGGTGCGAAACCGAAATCGCGTTGAGCGGCGCGCTCACCTGCGCGGTGATCGATCCAACGCTAAATGTCGGCGTCGAAACGCTGTGGGAACGCAAAACCGAAAAGGGATCGCGGAACGATCCAGAATACGAGCTGCTGATCGGGCCAAGCGTCAATGTTCATCCTACACCTTGGAGTTTTATCACTCTCGCACCGCTCCTTGGCACGACCTCGGATTCGCCCGACGTGGAGGTGTTTGTGATCGCTGGGTTCAAAATACCATTCGGGGGCCCTCCCGGAAGAGATGAGCAAGAGGCGGCGGTCCCCGCATCAATGTTCGGTCGATAAGACATGGGTTGGCGACACGGCGGGCCAGCGACGACGTAGCCTTGGCGAAGACGCGTGATTGCGCTCGGAACCAACCAGAAAGCCGCCGCGCGCTTGAGCCCCGCCCGATTAGAAGACCGGCTCCCGCAATCGTTATTTGGATTTTCGTCATTTATTGACCGGTTTCCTACGTGTTGTGATTTGGCGTCAATCGAGTAAGTTCGCCGGTGCAACGGTTGCGGGGTTTTACGCTGGTCGAGATTGTCCTCGCCGTATTCATACTCATGTTGCTGCTTGGGTTGGCGGTACCGAGCTTGACCGGTGTACTTGCGGATAGACAACTGAAGCGCTCCCTGGATGGATTCAACAATCTTGTGCGGCATGCACAGGAGCGCAGCGTAGTGGAGCGCAGGGCTTACCTGATCGTTTGGAGCAAGAATAAGGTGGTGGCGCGGCCCGAAGCACTCGCGGAAGACGAGAAAGTTAAAGCAACGGCAGAGTTTGCGCTGGGTCGCGGGGAACTTTTGGAGCTTTCGCTGCCGGCGGCATGGACGAACAAGCACCCCGCGGAATGGATTTTCTGGCCATCAGGAACATGCGAGCCGGCGATCGTCCGGTTCAGGGGCCGATCCGGTTCGTGGGCGGCAAATTACGCGCCGCTGACGGCACGGGCTCAGGTTACTGATTATGCGCCGAGATAGCAGAAGCAAGATTCGACGTTTTTGTGGCGGCTTTGCTCTTTACGAGGTGCTGCTGGGGGTGACGATTTTCGCTTTCGGGGTCCTTGCACTCGGACGCGCAGTAGAGAATTGTCTCAATGCAAGCACGCTCAATGCTGAAGAAAATGCCGTCGAGCAGATGTTATCTAATCGCATGGCAGAAATTCAAGCTTCGCGAGGTTTGCCTGATCAAGCCAAGGAATTCAAGATCGACAGCGGTTACGGGGTGGTAAAGCTGATTCAAAAAAGCAAGCCGGCCGAGTTGACTGAACCGAATAAGACAGTTCTGAACGGGATCAATCTTGTGAGCCTGACTGCTCAGTGGCAGCGCCACGGCGTTCCTCAATCGAGGCAAATTCAGTTCTATGTTTATCGACCCGGGTAAGGGAAAGCGATGCTGGATACTGAAGATTATCTATATGATATGAACAAACGAGCAAACTGTTCGCCGGGCCCACCGTGCCTCGCGGCAGGACCCTGCGATCGCTCGCACATCACGAAGCGCCACGGTTTCACTCTGCTGGAGATTACGCTGGCGGTTGCGATTCTCGGGATGATGTCTCTCGCCATTTTTCGCTTTGTGCAATCGAATCTGACGGCCCTGCGCGTGTCTGCCGATGTCAACGCAGCAGAGGCGCAATATGAGGGATTGCGCGATCTCCTGACAGCGGAATGGCAAAGTTTGACACCGAGACAGGCAGCGATGAAAGGAGAGCCCTTCAAATTGAATGACCGTCAACGCGATGAAATAAAATGGAATTGTGGCGCAGGGCCCGGGCTCCTTACGCGCTACGCGGCGGGCGACTTCACAGTCTCACTCCGGTTACAACCTGAAAACAGTAAGAGTGATCGGTTTGATCTCGGTTTTTTGCGAGAACCACTGGAGGATTCCGACATCGGAGAGGAGCATGAGAGCTGGGTGCCATTGATCAAAGATGTGGACACTCTCGAAATCCTTTATTTTGATCCCCGCTTGAACACCTGGATTGATCGGTGGAGTGACGGGGGCCGGCTGCCACGGCTCATAAAGCTCATTGTGGAACGCGCCGACGCAACGACGCCATGGGAAGCAATTATTCCACTAAGCCGAACACCGTATTAAAGCATGTCGATCTTGTGAAGAAGCGTTCTTTAATTTCAAAGTCAATCTCCGGAGCTGCCCTCATGTTAGCGCTTTGGGCGCTATTTTTGCTCAGCGCGATGGTTATTTCATGGGCGCTGGACATTGATTCTCGCCTTGTGCTTTCGGGTAATGCGAACCGGGTTCTGGCGGCGGAAGCAATGGCAGCATCAGGTGCCGAAGTTGCGTTGCATCCGAGCATCGCGCCGGGTTCGCCAAACTTGCATAGACAAATGGGCGACCGCGACAGCTATGAGGTCGGCGTGACTGGAGAAGGGGGACGCTTGAACTTGAACTGGCTCACTGCGGGCGAGGACCCGACGCGTGTGGGAATTTTGCGCCGCTATCTTGAGCTCAAAGGCGTTGAGCTGAATGATCGCGACACGATGATCGATTCCCTGCTTGATTGGGTGTCGCCAAACATTGGGCTTCATCACTTGAACGCTCCACCGGAGACTGACGATTATCATCCCACGCACGCGCCGCTGGCTTCTGTGGACGAACTTAAGAAAATCTTTGGGTGGGCGAAGTTCACTTCCACGCCTGGTTGGGATGGGGATTTTACCATCAACAGTTCCGGCCCAATCGACCTCGTTTGGGCTTCGCGCGATGTTTTGCGCTCTTTGCCAGGCATGGGAGACGATTTGGTTGACCGCTTCTTAGAGTTGAGACGTGGTCTGGACGGAATCGATGGAACAGCCGATGACACGCAGTTCAATAGTTTGGCTGATGTCCAATCCGCGCTGGGTCTGACACCGGAACAATTTCAGCAGATCGCGAGCTTGGTCGGATTCAAAGACCAAATCTTTCGCATTTTGAGTATGGGAAAATCAGGCGACCTTACACGCTCTTTCCTGATGATAGTTCGAAAAGGAGGTAGTATTCCTCAAGTGATCAGCTGGAAGGAGCTTTGATATAGATACCGCAGCGACATCTATTTTTATCATTCCCACCGCGCACGGCTGGAGCTTTCTGCGTTCATCCGAGCAAAACGGATCGTGGGATGTACGCAAGCTGCAGACGCTCGATGAAGCGGTGCCGTTACTTACTGCAACCGACGACTTCGTCCTTGGACTTCCCGTCACGAGCGTGCTTGCTCAGCGATTTTGTTTACCCACGATCGATTCGGCAGAGTTTCCCGAGATGATCCGGATCCAGATCGAGAAGGCGTTGCCATTTTCAGCCGATGAAGTGACCACTGACTTCGAATTGATCGAGCAAAACGAGAACGAAAGCGTGGTTTCAACTGTCGCGATTAGAAACGAACAGCTTGCCGAGATCGCTGCGCCATTGTTGAAACACGGCTATATCCCGCGACAAGTCACTGTATATGCCGCACAACGCGCCAGTACTTACGCTCCCAAGGGGAACGCTGTTCTTATTTATCCGGAGGGCAAGGCTCTCGTTTACGCCATGACAGAGAATGGAAAACTGAGTCTTGCCCGAGCATTTGAAAACGGGAACGGCGAACAACTGGAAATGGAACTGCCACAGTTGCGATTGAGCGCTGAGCTACAAGGCATAAACGTGTCGGATCCGAGTGTATTGCTAGACGAGAGTTGCTATCAACTGCGCGACGCGGTCCAGGGAATTCTGGCGAGCCCGGCCGAGATAGTCGGTATCGAACTCCCACCTGCTCCGATTAAACTAAATCTGCTACCAGAAAGCTGGCGACTCCGGCGCGCCCAACTAACCAAGCAAGCGGAATGGCGAAAGCGGCTCGTTTGGGCAGGCGGCGCTTACGCCGCGCTCCTCTTTCTTTTGTTGGCATACCTCGGCTTCATGCGCTTCGCGATTGGACGCCTGGAGGGGCGCATAGTGAGTGACGCGCCGAAGACGGAGTTTATTCGCGCCACGGAGGAGAATTGGAAGGCGTTGGCGCCTGCTATCGATTCGCGCTATTACCCGGTCGAAATTTTGCAGCACCTTTTCGAGAGTCTGCCATCCACCGATGTGCGTATCACTACATACAACCAGTCAGCTCGACAGATTTCCGTCGAAGGCGAAGCGAATTCGGCCGACCTTGCTTATAAGTTCATCGAGAGCGTAAAGAAGAATTCGGGGCTGCAAATCTTTCAATTCAACATGGCCTCGCCTCGCATTTTGCCAAACGACCATGCGCAGTTTCGATTGGAGGGGAGACCACAATGATGCCGGCCTGGTATGAGCGAATGAACCCACGTGAGCGTGTGCTTTCATGGATTGTTGGCAGCTCGCTTTTCGTGGTTGTGAATCTTTTGATTCTGAGCTGGATCTTTGGCGCGTTGGGTCGCGCACGCAGCGAGCTGGCCACCCGCAAAGCGACGTTGGCCGAGCAAGCCCTTTACATGAAAGAACGCGAGCTCTGGATTAAACGCGACGAGTGGATCCGGCAACATCAACCAACGCTCAAGAATCCCGCGGAAGCTTCCGCCCTGCTTGACCAGTTAAAGGAAGTGGCCGGCAAGCATAATGTCTTGATCGAGAATCCCGCGATTGGCTCTGGTGAAACAACCCCTTATCATCAGGCAGTATTCGCTTCAATCGAAACCAAAAGCGCGTGGCCGCCCCTGGTGCATTTTCTTTATGATGTGCAACAGCCGGATGCTTTCCTAGTATTCGAAAATGTGAACCTCGCGATCGATGGCAGTGATCCGACGATGATGCGCGGTAAGTTTAAAATCGCCCGCTGGTTTGCGCCGGCACAAAAGGCAAAATAAGGTAGTAATCATGAAGTATTCCCTCACACTCATCTCGATCGTTGCGCTGCTCGGTGCCATCCACAGCCAGGCCGGCGATGTTCTTCCGCCGCGATTTAATTTCGATCGCTATTCTGCGATGGTGGATAAGTCGCCCTTTGCAATCGCTACAGCAGGTGGCTTGCCCGAGGCGACACCCGATTTTGCGAAAGACCTGTATGTGGCCAACGCCGCACATTCGCCGGAAGGCGATCTGGTTACGATCGCTTCCACTTCTGACCAAAATTTCAAAAAATATCTCACCACGAAAGAACCAGTGGATGGCTATGGCATCGCCAATATCGAATGGTCGGAACGCGTAGGGGCGACGAAAGTGACAATTAGCAAGGATGGAAATTTTGCGACTCTTACGTTCAACGAGGCGCTTTTGTCGCAGCGGGCCCCCAACAGGCCGTCTCAAACGCAGCCGAATCCGAATTCGCCGCTCGCGGCGGGGATGCAACCCATGCCACGGACGGTGCCAGCCGGGCCGGGCGTACCCTCCGCCCTACCTACCCCCCCCTCGCTGTCGCTTCCAGGGCGAGGGGAAATAACCCGTCCTCATGCGCGAGGAGTGATTCCGCGGAAGCCGAGTGCCGGTCGGTCAATGAAGCCAAATCTCAGCACTGCGGCGCCACAGTCTTACTGATCGGCGCGAATAGAGCTGACTTACTCGCCCCAATCGTCGTCTCCGGTGTCCTGTCTCCGATCAGGTCCTGCGGAATACAGGTCGTAACTGTCGGGATGTTTCTGGCCGGGACAACGGTAAATGTACTCGCTGCCCCACGGGTCCTTTGGCACTTGCCTGAACAATTGGTACCAGCGGGTGGGTTGCGGATCGGTGCTGGGTTGCGTGACCAGCGCTTGCAAACCTTGCTCAGTCGTCGGGTAAAAGCCATTCATGCTTTCATAAAGCTGCAGCTGGGTCCCGATCGCTTGAACGTCGGCTCGAACGGCTGTCTGCTTGGCGAATCCGGTCGGATTGCCAATTTTCGAGATCGCCAATCCCAAAAGAATGACGATGATGCCGACCACGATCATGATCTCGAGGAGCGTGAATCCCTGTGGCTTGCTTCGTATTGTCATTCCCAGGTTCCCAAAGAGAGGCCCCTAAATTCTCACTGGCGTAACAATTTTCCAGCAGAAATTTTCTACTGGCCGGTCTTGAGAAGATAATCCGATTTGTCCCAGAGATATTTTAGCTGGATCTGGGTGCCGCGGATCGCAGAATTACCGCTGCCGGTTCCGTTCACGACGATCAAATCATTCGTTCCAACTTTCAGACTTGTTATTGTTACAATCTTTTGTGCGCGCAGCCAACCCGTATATCGAAAATACATTTGTTTGAGGAGCGACTCCATCTGGCCGCGATAACCTGGGTCTGCCAGTTCCGGCAACACCAGGGAAGCTGGCCCAATGTCTTGACCATTGAGATAAATCTCCGGTGGAGCATCGACACGCGGATTGGCGACCTCGAAAGTGAGCAGCGCTGCCAGCGGCTGGGCCTCGATCCCAAATTGAAAAGCCGCGCTTTCTTGAATGTCCGTGCCAATTTTGATTGGTTCTTCTGCAAGCGTTGCAGTGACAGTTCCAAAATGCTCTACGTCTTCAGAGGGTGAGTGCAACGGCGGCATCGATGAGAATGGTTCCGGAATTACTTCGCGACGACCGGCGTTGAGAGGATGAACCATCGCACTGCTTGCCATCCAATCGAGGTATGCAGTCCGCACGCCTTTCCCATCTCCTGGAACTTCGATATCAATCGAGGAAGCACCAGTCATTGGAATCAATACCGAATCAGAACTGGGCAGATCAATTCCCAAACCGAGCGCGCCAGAGCGCACAACGTGCGTGCCGGACTCATCCCACGCAATCAATTCC
>WNGB01001753.1_pt1 | contig 35565 bp, 30 predicted proteins | sample 5400681 | NCBI WGS metagenome assembly WNGB01 (sample SAMN13153367, study PRJNA577476) | soil metagenome | isolation source: 115 cm soil or saprolite under grassland replicate 2 | place: USA:California | collected 2016-06-15 | reverse complement strand
GTACATCAAGTTTGCGCCCACTTCCGAGCAAAGTGGAGGTGAACACCAAGACCACAACAATAACTGGGCGGAGATTCCAGTTACAATGGAGCCCAACCGGACAAGTGATACTGGCTACTACGCTGTAGCGCACATTATGGAACACGATGGATCAACCATCAAATTAAGCAGGTAGTGCTCTTGCAGCTGTCGGCCAGAAATTTGGCCAGAGCCTCTTGAATGAGTCTTTACATCGCATATGGTCCAGATTCTGGGTTCAATCATAGAAGTGGTTATGCAGGCACGTCCATTCTATAACTCGAACGATTCTGCTTCCATTTTGTACTTGGAGTAATGCCCAAGATCTATGTATACTAGTAATCATTGAAAAAGTCCTTCTCGGGACTACGTTCATCCACTCGCTACCGTGATTGCTATGACCACAGTGAGATGGCTACGACCGACCACCGCAACTACCTCGCCACTTATGACGTATAATCTATGCAGACTCTAGGTCGAGTACGAAAGACAAAAGAGGTTTATTAAATGTCCCCATATTGCCCTCAATGCGGTATCGATAATCCGGCCAGTGCGCGCTTCTGCGATCAGTGCGGCGCGGCGCTCATTTCGGTGGCGCCGGTCGCCGCGCTGCCGCCGGCCACGCCGATGGCGCCCGCCGTAGCGGCTCCAGCGGTGCCCAGCAGCTCTGGAACGGTGGTTTGCCCGCAGTGCGGAGCCACGGCGATCCCCGGTGAGGCGTTCTGCGATAACTGTGGCGCGCCACTGAACGCGCCGGTTCGCCCGGCTGGCCCGCCCGCTGTGCCGTCGTACAATGCCGGCGTGCCTCCGCAGCCGGCCTACCCAGCTCCGCAGCCATCCAGCTATGCGCCGCCCGCGCCTTCCGGTAAGCGGCTTACACCCCCGCCTGTCGCGCCAGCCCCCGTGCCAACGCGGGTTGTGCTCGCGCCAGCGCAGCTGATTGTTGCCACCAGCGGAGCGGCGCTGCCACTACCCAGCGCGGCCCAGGCGATCATCGGCCGGGGTGATCCGGTGAGCAACTTTTTCCCCGAGATCGATCTGAATCCCTATGGCGCGATCGACAACGGCGTCGGCCGGCGGCACATACGCCTGTTTGTCCAAGGCGGTCAGGTGCTGATCGAGGACATGGACAGCACCAACGGTACACTGCTGAACAGCCAGAAGTTGACTGCCCATCAGCCGCAACCGCTACACGACGGCGACCAGATTGTTGTTGGGAAACTGCTGCTACGCTTTAGCGAGCGATGAGTGCTGAGGACTGAGTGCTGAGTAGCTTTCATCAAAGCCTCACAACTCTAAACTCATAACTCTGAACTCATAACTCAAAACTATGCATTCCTGCCCATCCTGCGCCGCGCCGCTTGACGAAGAGGGCATCTGCACCTCCTGCGGAGCCCTTGCGCGCGGCTTCTTTCGTGGCCTCGATCTCGGCCCGCCCCAGATCGCTGCGGCGGTGGTGAATGGTCTCGATTTCTACCAGCTGCTTGGCGTGGCGCCTGAGGCCGATGTTCGATCGGTCGCGCGGCGCTATCGCCAGCTGCGCGTCCTGTTTCCCGATGATCCATCCAGCTTAGCGCCCGCGCCGGCGCGCCGGCTGGCGCTGCTCGAGCACGCCGGCCGCGTGCTGACCGACCCACGCTTGCGCCAGATCTACGAGGAGTTGCGGAATTCCGATCTAGGAAGCGCGGCCAGTGGTGAGGTGGCGGCGATCAACGCAGTGCTGCGCTGTGTGGGCTGCGCCGCGCCGCTGCCGGCCGAGGCCATCCGCTGTATGTTCTGCGGCACGCCGCGTCCCGTTGAGGCGCAAGCCCCAGCCGCGCCGATCGAATCCGGCCCGCCGCCGACCGAGCCGGTGGATTACTACGCCTTGCTGGGGCTTACGGCTGAGCATCTGATCCCGCCTCTCGCTGGGCCGAGCGGCAACTTTCAGCCTGGCGCTGGCGTGGCGGCCCTTCATCGGCTGGGCCACGCGGGCAACCCGCCACTGGCGCTCCAAGCCGGCCCGCCATCGCGCGAAGACATCGACGCGGCAGCGCTAGCGCTTGAGCGTAAGATTTTGCTCGCCTCGGGATATACGCCCGAGGAGCGTGAATCTCGGCTGGCCGAGATCGAGATCGCGCGCCGCATTCTGCGCGACGAGCAGCGTCGTTCGACCTACGATATGCTGCTGCTCGGCTTTCGCCAGGGGCTACTCAGGGGTGGTCGGCTCGAATCGCTCAGCCACCTGCAAGGGCTTGCGCGCGCCGACATGGCCGAGGAGCGCGGCGAGCAGCTGTCGAGCGGTGAAGGCGTGGCGTTGCTGAAACAGGGTCTGGGCTATCTCAACGCGCGCCTACCGCGCGAAGCGCTCGACCCGCTGCGCCGCGCGGTCGCCGCGCTGCCGCGCTCGCCCGAGGCGCACGCCGCCTATGCCCGCGCCATCCTCGATTCCGATGATCCGCTCGTGCTGGGCAGCCACCTGCTGCGGCAGGCGCTGCATAGCCTTGATACGCTTGAGATGCTGCGGGCAGCCGATGCGCGCGGCCCGGCGGAATCCCGACCCTTCCTCGAGCTCAGGGGGAGCCATAGGGAAGCGCTGGCGGCCATGTGTCGCGGCCTGCTCGCGCGTGACGAGGGCGACGCGGTGGCGGCTCAGGCCGAGCTTCAGCGCGCGGCCGGGCTCGATAGCCAGCTGGCGCCGGCCTGGCGCGGCCTGGCCGCGCTGGCGTTAGCCCGACGCGCCACCGAGGAGGCGCTGGGTTATTGCGGGCGTGCGCTCGCGATCGATCGGTGGGATGAGCGTGCGCTGACGCTAGCGGTTGGTGCCTGCCTGCGCGCCGGCTCGCGCGCCAACGCTCGCGAGTTCGCCGCCCAGATTGCGGCCGCGCGCGGCGAGGGTTGGTCGGCGGAGGCGGTGCTCCAGGAGCTGGGCGCGTGAGGGATCTTGATGCGGAGACGTGGAGATGCGGAGACGCGGAGACGATTATGCGGAGACGATTATATAGTCCAGCGCCATTGTCATCTGTCACCCTGAGTCGCCGCGAAGGGTCTCGCATCGTTTGGGAATGAGAGATGCTTCACTGTGGCTCAGCATGACAATTCCGAAGCTTATGGCCGTTGAAAGCATATATCTTTTCTCAAATCTCTTCACATCTTTGCGCCTTTGCGGCGCCCAGCGGGCACCCGGCGTTAAAATCTGCCCTTGGGGAGCGCCAGTTTGGCCCTTCGCCGCACCTGTGCTATACTCTGAATACGGGAGGTCGTCGTCGCTCTTCCAGCTCGCATTTCTAAGAGATCGAAACTAGCATAAGTAGCGTGCCACGTTGCTCCGACAGGTAGCCACGTCTTTGAGGTCATTCATGCACCGACGCGTTCTGCTTCTTGCCGCCAGCGCTCTGGTTGTTGCCCTGCTATGGCCGGGTGCGCCGCTCGCCGCAGCGCCCGCCAGCGATCCGCCTCCAGCGACAGGTTTCGCCTTCTTTCCTGAGACTGGCCATAACGTCGGCCTGGCGATCAAACGCTTCTACGATACGCACGGCGGGCTGGATATCTTCGGCTTACCACTAACCGAGGTGTTCGATGAGGATGGCCTGAAGGTGCAGTACTTCGAGCGCGCGCGCTTTGAGCTGCACCCCGAGCTGCCACCCGAGTTCTATGTTTCGCTGACGCTATTGGGCCGGCATTTCACCGAAGGCCGCGGCGAGCCGGGCTTTCAGTGGATTGCAACTAACCCCGGCGGCGAGCACACATTCTATCCGGAGAGCGGCCATACGCTTGGTGGAGCCTTCCGTGGTTTCTGGCAGGGCCGTGGCGGCCTGGCGGCCTTTGGCTTCCCAATCTCGGAAGAGCTCGGCGAGATCAACCAGCAGGATGGCCAGTTCTATACTGTGCAATATTTCGAGCGCGCACGATTTGAGTATCATCCGCAGAACGCCGGCACGCCGTATGAGGTGCAGCTTGGCCAGCTTGGCCGCCAGTTCCTGGATCAGCGATCAGCCGCCCAAGCAGCGACCGCGCCGGCTCAGCCGTTGACCTTGCTTGGCCGATCGACCACCGGCTTCCGCACCTCGGCCAACGAGCGGCGCGAAAATATTGCTCGCGCTACAGCGCTGTTCGATGGGGTGGTGGTGCAGCCTGGCCAGGAGTATTCGTTCTCCAGCGCGGGTGATTTCTCCGAGGCCAGCGGCTTCGTCGAAGGCTATGCGATTGTTGCCGGCAAGCTAGAGAAGGTGGTCGGCGGCGGGCTGTGTCAGGTGGCCACCACCATGTTCCGCGCGGCCTCGAACGCCGGCATGGATATCACCCGTCGCATCGGCCATACCTATGTAGTCTACTTTTACGAGAATATCTTGGGCTTCGACGCGACGGTGTTCACGCCGGATATCGACTTCCGCTGGCGCAACGACTCGCCCGGCCCGATCACGATCGCCAGCTCGGCTGATCTGGGCGCGTCGACGGTGACATTCGAGCTCTGGGGTACCTCCGACGGTCGGTCGGTGAGCTACGAGGGGCCATTTACCAGGAATGTCACGCAGCCCGGTCTCGCGACCTGGCAGTTCGACAAAGAGTTGCCGGCAGGCGCGAAGAAGCAGCTGGTTCACGGGCGGCCTGGCATGGACGTGAACTACATTCGTACTGTCAAGATGCCTGATGGCAGCGTCAAGCACTACGATAACTACTACACTCACTACCGGCCCTGGGATAATTTCTATACCTATGGCGCGGGCGTGACGCCGCCTGCGGGTGTAAATGTGCTTGACCCGCGCGTGGTGTATGCGCCGCCGCCGCCGCGCTTGCCTGGATCGTATGATGACGATGGAGTGCGCATCCGATAGTGGTGGGGTTCGGGAGGGGCCTCCAGCCCCTCCAGACCTCCCCAGTGGAATGATAATATAAGCGCAGCGAGCTCTATTTGTCATCAAACGATAACCTTTGCCGAATGATTTTTGCGGTACAATCTAGCTAGAAAGGGGGTTTTACACAACTACTCGCTTTCGATCCGGCTCACCGTTGCCCATCCGTAGTCTTCCGCTATTCATAGGAGACACTGACTATGATGATCCAGGGCGTTTCTGTCGGCGACATGCTCAACCAGAGCATGACGGTGCTTACGAAGCCAAGCGTTCAGTCGTTCGAGCAGTTCGAGAAGCGCGGCGGTCAGCGCGAGGCGCTGATCTATGTTGTGATCGCGGCGGTGTTGGTTGGGGTTGTGGGGTTGGCCTTTGGTTTTCTGGGCGGCGTTGTCGGCGCAATTGCGGGCCTGCTGCGCGGCGTTTTTGCGCTGATCGGCTTCTATGTATTTGCATTTGTGTTGAACTATGTCGGCAAGCAGCAAGGCGGCACAGGAACGCAGGACGAGGTGTTTTACACCGCAGCGCTCTACACCGCGCCGATCTTGGCGGTCACCGGCGTCGTAAGCGCTATTCCGATCATTGGCTGCCTGGCTTTGCCAGTGACCTTTGCGCTAGGGATCTATCAGATTTATCTGGGCTACCTGGCGGCACGCTCAAGCATGAATCTTCAGCAGAATCCGGCGATTATCACAGTGGTCGCCGCGATTGTCGCTCAGTTTTTGGTGGCGGTCTTTATTGGTGGTGCCATCATCGCGGCGATTGTCGGCGGCGCGGCGCTCTCGGGCGGGTTGAGCAACTAGATCGCGATCTGTCTTTCTCGACGGGGCCACGCTATTGCGTGGCCCCCTTGTCGTTGGCCGAACGAGCTGTCAACCGATGAGCTGTCAACGGATTACGGGAACAGATTACGGATTGAAGCGAGCCAATCCGTTCAATCCGCTCGTGAAATCCGTTGACAGCTCATCCACATGGTAACATCTGTACTTGCGGGGGGCGCGGCGTGTCGGGTATAATATCATCCAATGCGCCGCAAGATGAAGCGCTAAGTGCCTGCTGTACGCCGCTCCTCGCGCACAATATGCCGAGGGGCGCGTTTGCGGATGATCTGTTGTTGGTTGCCCGTTGTCCGTGGTTCATGGTTGGTTGCACAGCGTCTTTACTACTACTACCGTACTTGGCTTTCGGAAGCCACATAGAACACGCGGTAGCAGCGCTAGCCGACAACTGACAACTGACAACCGGGTACCCTCGGGGTGACTGACAACCGACAACTGACAACTGGAGAAAATAGATGTTCAACTTTATCAAGAAGATTGTTGGCGATAGCAACGACCGGGCGGTCAAGCAGATTGTGCCGATCGCCGATGAGATCGAGTCGATCAAGGATGAGTACCGTGCGCTCTCCGATGATCAGCTGCGCGAGATGACTGCTGAGTTCCGCGCGCGGCTGGCCGACGGTGAGACGCTCGACGACATCCTGCCCGATGCCTTCGCAACCGTGCGTGAGGCAGCTCGCCGCACGATCGGCCAGTTCCACTACAAGGTTCAGCTGATCGGCGGCATCGTGCTCCACCAGGGCAAGATCGCCGAGATGAAGACTGGTGAGGGTAAGACGCTGGTGGCGACTCTGCCGCTGTACCTGAATGCGCTGGAGGGTAAGGGCTGTCACCTGATCACCGTCAACGATTACCTGGCCAAGGTCGGGGCGGGCTGGATGGCCCCGATCTACCATATGCTTGGTCTCTCGGTTGGCTTTATCGCCCACGATTATTCGGCGCTGTTCGACCCCGAATATATCGACCCAGATGCGAATCCGGAAGACCAGCGCCTGATCCACTGGCGGCCGTGCGTGCGCCGCGAGGCTTACGCCGCCGACATCACTTACGGCACCAACAATGAGTTCGGCTTCGACTATCTACGCGACAACATGGTGGTCGAGCTGGAGCAGTTGGCCCAGCGCCCGCTGTACTACGCGATCGTCGACGAGGTCGATAACATTCTGATCGACGAAGCTCGCACGCCGCTGATCATATCTGGCCCGGCCGAGGCCAGCAGCGAGGAGTACCGCCGCTTCGCGCGGCTGGTGCCGGTTTTGAAGCCTAGCAGCGTCACGCCCGATCAGGTCAAGAAGGATTTCATTGAGCCGGATGGCGACTTCATGATCGACCCGCGCAGCAAGAGCATTCAGCTGACCGACTCGGGCAGTATCAAGATGGAGCGTGCGATCGGCATCCCCGAGGATGAGAGCCTGTATGACCCGAAGTACTTCCAGCTGACGCACTTTCTCGACAACGCCCTGAAAGCCCAGTTCGTGTTCCATCGCGACCACGATTATGTGGTCGAGGGCGGCGAGGTGGTGATCGTCGACGAGTTCACCGGCCGCAAGATGGCCGGCCGGCGCTGGAGCGATGGCCTGCATCAGGCGGTCGAGGCGAAGGAGAACGTGCCGGTCAAACAGGAAAACGTTACCCTCGCAACGATTACGTTCCAGAACTACTTCCGCATGTACAAGAAGCTCGGCGGCATGACCGGTACGGCCTACACCGAGCGCGAGGAGCTGGGCAAGATCTACAACCTTGATGTGGTCGTCATTCCAACCAACCGTGATATGGTGCGCCAGGACATGGACGACCAGATCTACCGCACTGAGCACGCGAAGTTCGATGCGCTGGTGGGCGAAATCAAGGAGATGCAGAATATCGGCCGGCCAGTGCTGGTCGGCACCACCTCGGTCGAGACCTCGGAGCGGCTGAGTGCGATTCTTGATCGCAACGGCATCAAGCACGCGGTGCTGAACGCCAAGCAGCACGAGCGCGAGGCGCATATTGTCGCGCAGGCAGGCCGGCTGGGCTCGGTGACGATCGCCACCAATATGGCCGGCCGCGGCACCGACATTCTGCTCGGCGGCAACCCGGATGGCCTGGTCGAGGAGTTGCTGGCGAAGCAGGGCCTCAAGCTGGAAGAGGCTACGCCCGAGCAGGAAAAGGCTGCTCGTGAAGAGGCCAGGCGGCTGACCGAGGTCGAGCGCGTCGAGGTTGTTAAGCTCGGCGGCCTTCATATCATTGGCACCGAACGGCACGAGGCGCGCCGAATCGACAACCAGCTGCGCGGTCGCGCCGGCCGCCAGGGCGATCCCGGCTCGTCGCGCTTTTACCTCTCGCTGGAAGATGACCTGATGGCGCGCTTCGGCCCGATGGAGCGTGTGAAAGGGATCATGGAGCGGCTGGGTGTCGAGGACGATGTGCCGATCGAGGCGCGGCTGATCAATCGCTCGATCGAGGGCGCGCAGACCCGCGTCGAGGGCTACAACTTCGACATTCGCAAGCACACGGTTGAGTTCGACGATGTGATGAATAAGCAGCGCACGATTATCTACGCCGACCGGCGTGCGATCCTGGAAGGCCAGGATATGCGCGAGCGCATCCTCCAGATGATCGGCGAGGAGATTGGCGCGCTGATCGACCAGCATCTGCCGGCCGAGGAGGGCATGGAGTGGGATGCCGAGGCGCTGCTGCGCGCCGTTCGTACGATCGATCCGCTGCTGCCGGCTGATATTACCGTTGATGCACTGCAAGGGCAGAGCCACGAGGAGATCGAAAACCTACTGCTGGAGCAAGTCGAGAGTGATTATGAGGCGCGCGAGGCGGCGATTGCGCCGGAGAATATGCGCTACGCCGAGCGGCGCATGATGCTGGGCGCGATCGACCGCCAGTGGGTCGATTACCTGACCGGTATGGAGGATCTGCGCCAGGAGATTGGCATGCAGGCGATTGCGCAAAAGGATCCGCTGACTGAGTATCAGCGCAACGCCTACGGTATGTTCGACGAGCTGAAGACGAACATCCAGCGCGACATTGTCTACCAGATTATCCCAGTCTCGTTTCAGTACGAGGCCTATATGCGCCAGGTGGTGGCCGAGCAGCAGCAGCGGCTCCAGGTGGCGCAGCACGCCGGTGAGACTGACGAGCAGGCCAAGGCTGCCAAGACGGTTCGCAAGACCGGCGGCAAGATCGGGCGCAACGATATGTGCCCCTGCGGCAGCGGCAAGAAGTTCAAATTTTGCCACGAAGGTCGCGAAGGCGAGCTGTTCGCGCTGCTGCAAGGCCGCGGCCCCGGTGGCGCGCAGCAGCCGGTATCGATCTCGGCCCAGCTTGCGACCGGCCAGGCCGCCGTGCAGAAGCCGGCCTCTGCCGCGCCCCGCGGGCGCACGGCGCCGCCTGCGCCCACGCCACGGCAAGGCAACGGCAAAAGTGGCAAAACCTCGCCGCAGGCGCAGCGTGGCAAGGGCGCGCCGAGTAAGAAGAAGTAGCCTAACCGACCAACGACGAAAGACGAAAGACGAACGATCACGCTCCTTCGTCGTTGGTCGTTGGTCGTTGGTCAGATTCGGAAGGAGCAATCGTGACCGATCAGAAACGACCGCGCCCAGTCATGCTCGCGATCATGGATGGCTGGGGTGAGCGGGAAGAGATCGAGGGCAACGGCATCAAGCTGGCGAAGACGCCGAACATCGACAGCTGGCGGGCGACGCGACCGTGGACGCTGCTGAGCGCGGCTGAGAAGAATGTCGGCCTGCCGACCGGCCAGATGGGCAATTCCGAGGTTGGTCATCTCAACCTGGGGGCCGGCTTCGTGGTGGTGCAGGATATTACGCTGATCGACAACAGTATCGCCGACGGCAGCTTCTTCGAGAATGATGCGTTCAACGACGCGCTGCGCCATGTCAGGCAGCGCGGCACACAGCTTCACATCATCGGCCTGCTTGGCACCGGCGGCGTGCATAGCCATATGAACCACGAGAAGGCGCTGCTGGATCTTGCCAGGCGCAATGGCCTCGATCGAGTATTTGTCCACGCCTTCACCGATGGGCGCGACACCATGCCGCAGAGTGGCCTGGGCTATATGCGCGATCTGGAGAGCTACATGGCCGAGCTTGGCGTCGGCCGCGTCGCCACTGTCACTGGCCGCTACTACGCCATGGATCGCGACAAGCGCTGGGAGCGCACCAAGATCGCCTATGACGCGATGGTATCCGGCCAGGGCCGGCCAGCCACGAGCGCCCAGGCGGCCATACAGCGATCCTACGATGAGGGCGTGACCGACGAGTTCATCAAGCCGACGGTGGTGCTCGATGATGATGCGCCAGTGACGACGGTGCAAGCGGGCGATTCGATCATCTGCTTCAATTACCGCGCCGACCGTGTGCGCCAGATCACGCGGGCCTTTGTGCTGAGCGATTTCGATGGCTTTGCGCGCGAGGCCCTGCGCGACCTGCTGTATGTCACGATGACCGAGTACGAGAAGGGGCTGCCGGTTGAGGTGGCGTTCGAGAATGCCGATGTCGAGGTGCCGCTGGCGCAGGTGATCAGCAGCGTCGGCCTTCGCCAGTTACATGTCGCTGAGACCGAGAAGTACGCCCACGTGACCTTCTTCTTCAACGGCGGGCGCGAGGCGCCGTTCCCCGGCGAGGATCGATTGCTGGTGCCTTCGCCCAAAGAGGTGGCGACCTACGACCTGAAGCCCGAGATGAGCGCCTATGGCATCCGCGATGGCATCCTCAAAGCGATTGAAGATGATGCGTACGATTTCATCTTGGTGAACTTCGCCAATGCCGATATGGTCGGCCACACTGGTGTCATTCCAGCAGTGATTACCGCAGTCGAGACGGTGGACGCCTGCCTGGGCGCGATCGTGCCGGCGCTGCTGGCCAAGGGCGGTGCGGCGTTGATCACCGCCGATCACGGCAACGCCGAGCTGCTGATCGACCCCGCGACCGGCGGGCCGCACACGGCTCACACCACCAACCCCGTGCCATGCATTCTGGTGGCTGCGCCGGGGGTGGGGCTAGATGGCGCGACGCTGCGCGATGGCGGGCGGCTCTCGGATGTCGCGCCGACACTGCTGGACATGCTGCATATCTCGCTGGCGCCGCAGATGACCGGCAAGAGCTTGCTCGTTCGCTCCTAGCCGCTTTGGTGGGGGTGTGGGGGCGGCGAAGCCGCTCCCGAAGAATAATTTTGCTACACTTTGGCGGCGAAGCCGCCAAAGTGTAGCAAAAACTTGAGTCGGTGGTTTTGTGGCTTGGCTAGTTTTATGGTATACTTCAGCGCAGTACAAGGCCATATCTGGGAGTAGTAAGCGCGTGAATAGAGAGCGGCCGGATGGTGCGAGGCCGCGCAGCGCCGAACTCGCCTGGATGAGCGCCGGGCCGGGGAAGTCCGAGGACTGAGTGCTGAGGACTGAGGATTGAGTAGGAATTGACTCAGTCCTCAGTCCTCAGTCCTCAGCACTTGGATGGGTAGTTGGCCTCGGGTGCGCCCGTTATAGCGCGCAACGAGGATGGCGTGCGCATGCCCGCTGTCGAATCGGGGTGGTACCACGAAGCGCGGCCTTCGTCCCTGGCAGGGGCGGGGGCCTTTTTAGTTGAGAGTTAAAAGTGAAAAGTTATGAGTTCGTTTCAGCAATAGCTCTCTCAACTCTGAATTCTCAACTCTCAACTCTTAACTCATATGACGGTTGCAGCGGCGCCAATCTACGAAGCTTACGCGCCAATCTATGACGCGATTGGGCAGGGGCAGTTCAGCGCGCGAATGGCGGCCTGGGCGCTGGCATGGCTGGCCGAACGTGGCATGCCGTCTGCGCGCGTGCTAGATCTCGCCTGTGGCACCGGCGAGGCAGCGCTGGTCTTCGCTGCGGCCGGCTGTGAGGTGGCGGGTGTGGATCGATCGGCGGCAATGCTCGAGATCGCGCGTGGCAAGGCGCGGGATGCCGGATACGACGTAGCGTTCATATGCGGCGATATGCGTGAGCTGCCGACGGAAGACGAACGACCAACGACGAATGACCAACGATCGCAAACCGACACCCTTTCGTCCTTCGTCGTTCGTCCTTCGTCCACCGATCTGGTGACCTGCTTCTACGACAGCGTGAACTATTTGATCGACGATGGCGATCTCGATCGGGTCTGCGCCGGCGTCGCGCGAGTCCTACGGCCAGGCGGCTCTATGGTTTTCGATCTCAACACCGCCGCCGAGTATGCCACCTGGGATGAGCGCGATAGCGTGACGCGCGACGGGCGCGATTGCCTGGTCTACAACCAGCTGAGCTATGACCCAGAGGCGCGTCTGGCGACCGGCCGGATTGTCTGGTTTGTGCGTGAGCTCGACCGCTGGTGGCGCGGCGAGGAGACACACATCGAGCGCGCTTGGAGCGATGGCGAGGTGCGGGCGGCGCTGTCTGGCGCGGGGCTGGCGCTGGTCGGGCGGTACGACCCGACTGGTGGCGCAGCGGCCGAGGATGCGCTGCGGGTGGTGTATGTGGCGCGGCTGGCGGATGGGGCAACCGACACTGTGGAACACGGGACACGATCATGAATTCGCATATCAAACAATCCGTTCAATCTGAAACGCCGCCGCGCAAGGCTAAGGCTGCCCGTGGCGCCTCGGACGTGCTGGGCTTCTTCTACGGCCTGTGGGCGTTTTCAGCGCTCGGCCGCTCGTCGTGGGAGTACCTATTCAAGCAGAATGTGCGCACCTACGTACCGGCGCATCTCTCGACTTTTGTGGGCCTGCTGTACATCTTTATCATCATTGGGCTGCGCAGGCGCACGCCGCGCTGGTGGTGGATCACGCTGGGGCTGCTGACGGTCGAGCTGGCCGGCGTGCTGATCGTTGGCACGATCGACGTGATCTGGCACCCCTTCCCGTACGCGACGGTCTGGTCGAACTACGGGATTGGCTATTTCTTCATGCCGCTGCTGCTGCCGTTTGTCGGGTTGTGGTGGATGTTGCGCAGGGAGACTCGCAAAGCATATGAGGTGTAAAAGTCGTGCATGCTAGCGATATTCAGACACTCTACGAATATAACTGTTGGGCGAATGAGCGCATACTCAGCGCCGCGACAGGAGTGCAGGCCGAACTGTTCGCCTCGGCACGGCTAGGCTACTGTGGTCTGCGGGATACGCTGGTGCATATTTTTGGCGCTGAGCAGCGGTGGCGATTGCGCTGGCAGGGTATGCCGAGCACGCCCATGCTGACTGCCGAGAAAGTTCCAACGCTGCTGGTGTTGCGCGAGCTTTGGGAGGAAGAAAAGCCGCAGATGCGCGCGTATCTGCTCACCCTCCGCGATGCCGATCTATCCGACAGATTCTCGTATCACACCGCAAAAGGAAGAGTTATCAGCAGCACGCGCTGGCACACGATGGCACACATGATCAACCACGGGACTCAGCACCGCAGTGAGCTAGCGCTGCTACTGACCGAGCCGGAATGTTCGCCAGGGAATATTGACCTGAATGTCTTTGTTTCTGAGCGTATGTGATCAATGTGCTGTAGCACGTTTCGGGGTATCAGGCGTCGAATTCATTGCGAAACAGGAGCCACGTATGACTACAACCACCAAGAAACCACGAACTGATCGCTTCGATCCGGCGATTGAGCCGCGCTGGCGCGAGTTTTGGCAGCGCGAGGGTATCTTCACCGCCGGGCGACGCCAGGATGCGCCGAATCGCTATATCCTGGAAATGTTTCCGTACCCGAGCGGCGATCTGCACGTTGGCCACCTCAAGAACTATGTGATCGGCGATGCGCTGACGCGCTACTATGTGGCGCGTGGCTATGATGTGCTGCATCCGTTCGGATGGGATGCTTTTGGTCTGCCGGCCGAGAACGCCGCGATTAAGTTCAAGCGTCACCCGCGCGAGTGGACGTATCACAATATCGCCGAGTCCAAAGGTTCGCTCGACATTGCCGGCATTATGTACGATTGGAGCCGCGAGGTCACCACCTGCGCGCCTGATTACTATAAGTGGAACCAGTGGCTGTTTCAGCTGCTGTATAAGCAGGGCCTGGCCTACCGCGCCAAGTCGCTGGTCAACTGGGATCCGGTCGATCAGACCGTGCTGGCGAACGAGCAGGTGGATGCCGAGGGGCGCAGCTGGCGCTCGGGCGCCAAGGTCGAGAAGCGCGAGCTGGAGCAGTGGTTTTTCAAGATCACCGCCTACGCCGAGCGGCTGCTGAACGACCTGGACAAGCTGACCGACTGGCCCGAGCGGGTCAAGATTATGCAGCGCAACTGGATCGGCAAGAGCGAGGGCGCTGAAGTCGAATTTCAGGTGTTGGATGTTGGGGATCAGGTGTTGGGAAAACGAGGCCCCGACACCCAACACCCGACACCCGACACCATCAAGGTGTTCACCACCCGGCCCGACACGCTCTGGGGCGCGACATTCATGGTGCTTGCGCCCGAGCATCCGCTGGTGGCCAAGCTGACTGTGCCGGAGCGGCGCGCCGAGGTCGAGGCGTATGTGGCGAAGTCGAAGCTAGAGAGCGAGATCGAGCGCACCAGCACCACCAAAGCAAAGACCGGCGTGTTTATCGGCGCCCATGCGACCAACCCGGTTAACGATGAGCCGATCCCGATCTGGATCGCCGACTATGTGCTGATGGGTTATGGCACCGGCGCGATCATGGCCGTGCCGGCGCACGACCAGCGCGACTTCGAGTTCGCGCGCCAGTTCGGCCTGCCGATCAAGCTGGTGGTGCAACCCGCGGGCCAGAATATCAGCGCCGACGATCTGACCGAAGCCTGGCCCGAAGAAGGTGTGATGGTCAACTCCGGCCGCTGGATGGCGTACCGGCCGGCAAGGGCGCGGGCGAGAGCGTCAAGACCGCGATCGCATGGCTGGAAGAGCGCGGCAAAGGCAAAGGTACGATCAACTACCGGCTGCGCGATTGGCTGATCAGCCGCCAGCGCTACTGGGGCACGCCCATCCCGATGATCCATCGCCAGGATGGCTCGATCGTGCCGGTGCCTGAGGAGCAGCTACCGGTGGTGTTGCCGGAGATCGAGGATTACCTGCCCAAGGGCCGATCGCCACTGGCATCCGCCGACCAGTGGGTCAATGTCGCCGACCCCGAGACTGGCGCTCCCGCGCGGCGCGACACCGACACGATGGACACGTTCGTCGATTCGTCGTGGTATTACCTGCGCTACACCGACGCGCAGAACGCCGAGGAGATCTTCTCGAAAGCGGCGTCGGCACGCTGGATGCCGGTCGATCAGTACATCGGCGGAATCGAGCACGCGATCCTGCACCTGCTGTACTCGCGCTTTATCACCAAGGTGCTGTACGACAATGGGCTGGTGCCGGATGACGAGCCGTTCAAGGCGCTGTTCACCCAGGGCATGGTTCAGCGCCGCGTCCGCACGCCGCTTGAGCTGATTTCGCCCGGTATCGTGCGCTTCCCCGAGGAGCTGCGGCGCAAGGTCGATCTGCCGGCCGAGGCACAAGAGATCGAGCACGCTCGCGCGGTACTGAAGGAGCACGGCTATACGCTGGAGCAGGCGCCTGCCCTGCCCTTCGGCACGGCTCAGGGGAGCAGCGGTGTCGAAGGGGGCGATGGTTGGGAGGCGGTCAGCGGGCCGGTGACGATGAGTAAGAGCGCCGGCAACGGCATCCCGGTTGGCCCGTTCGTGCGCCAGTACGGCTCGGATGTGGCGCGGGTCGTGGTGCTGTTCGCGGCCCCGCCCGAAAATAACATGGAGTGGACCGACGAAGGCGTGGCTGGCGCGCAGCGCTTTCTGAACCGGCTGGTCGGCCTGTTTAGCCCCGACAGGCAGGCGATCGCCGCATACGCGACGAACGACCAAGGACGAACGACGAACGGGGGCGGGTCGCTTTCGTCCTTCGTCCTTCGTCCTTCGTCCTCGGATTTTGGCCCGGCTGATAAGGAGCTGTACCGGCGGCTGAACGAGACGATCAAGAAGGTCACGCAGGATACCGAGTCGTTCCACTTCAACACCGCGATCGCCGCGCTCATGAGTCTGCTGAACGATGCGGTCGACTATCGCAACAAGGCCGGTGCTGTCACTCCGGTCTTCGCCCAGCTGGCGCACGCCTATGCGCGGCTGCTGGCGCCGTTCGCGCCGCACCTGGCCGAGGAGCTAAACGCCTGGTTCGGCGGCGAGGGCAGTGTCTACGATGCCGGCTGGCCGGGCTGGGATGAGGCCGCGCTGGTGCAGGAAGAGATTGAGGTGGTGCTGCAAGTCAACGGCAAAGTGCGCGGCAAGATCAATGTGCCGGCCCAGGCCGATGAGGCGCAGCTGCGTGCGTGGGCGCTTTCCAACCAGCGCGTGCTGGGCTACATTGAGGGTAAGCCAGTGCGTAAGGTGATTGTGGTGCCGGGCAAGCTGGTGAATGTGGTGGTGTGAGCTTTCCAGACAAGGTGACAAGGTGATGGGGTGATAGGGTGACAAGGTGATGTTAGTCTGGCGAAGCTCACCTTGTCACCTCGTCACCTTGTCACGCTATTTGCCTCAGGGCACCATTGTTGCTGTGACTCTCCTATACATCTTCATACAGGAGGGATCATGAAACAGCAACCCAAGCTGAAGCGGCTGGCGAATCGAAAATATCAGTCCGACGATATTCCGGCACTGCATACGTGGCTTGAATCCCAGGGCTACATATACTATGGACAGCATGCATCAGGCGAATATGGCCGCTTCTCGCATCAAGAGGCACACGCTCAGTCCGGCCAAAAAACCTATAGCAACGGCTACATCCAGGTAATGACCAGCGGCGAAATCTATACGCCCGACCCGCATGCCTGGCGCCTGCTGGACTCGCTGGTGGATGACAATCTGCGCGAGCGAGCGGTATAGCTTGTGCTACTTTCAAATAGGCCCTGTTCGCCCCTCATCCCCTAACCATTCAACCAGATCGTGGTAGGCGTTGGGGATGTTCGGTCGTCGGTCGCCTGCCCTGAGCGGTGTCGAAGGGTCGATTGTCGGTCGTCCTCGTCCCTCGTCCTCTGTCATTCGTCGTTCGTCCAACATTGCGCTGTAATACTAGCAACTGCGTACAATACCAAGCGAGGGTTCGATCGTGCAAACGACTCTGTCTGGTGTGAGCGCTGCAGCCGCGCCTAGCCTGCCCGTGCTCCTGTCTGGGACGCTGACGCTCTACCAGCTGTACGATATTGGCGACGCGATCGACCTCGACCTGGCGCAGGCGTGTTTGGCCGCGCCCGGCGCGCGCAGGCGCGCGCCTGTGCCGGCGCGCCAGTCTGAAAGCATTCAGATCGCGCAGCCGCCGCTGCGGATCGAGCTGGGGGCAACCTCGGCCGCGCTGGGTGGGCTGGCGTTTGCTGGGCGGCTGCGCGCAAGCATCTACGATCTGGGCGCGGTTGCGCTGGCGCTTGAGCTGCCGCTGGCCGGGCCAATCGGCTGGGCCACGGTGGCCGATCTGCTCGGCGCGGCTCAGGCGCTGCCGCCGGCGCTGTTGGGGCGCTTCAGTGTCGCGCTGGAGGAGCTGACGGCACTGATCCAACCGGCGGTCGATCGGCCCGAGCGCTCGCCGCTGATCGAAGATTACAGCGTGCTGCTGGTCGAACAGCTGGATCAGCCCGGCGCTGCCGCCGCGCTGGCCGATCACCCGATCGCGCAGGCGTCCCTGCTGGGCGAGCGGCGGCCACTCAGCCCCAGCGCCACCAGGCTTATATCCAGCCTGAGTTATTATCTGGACGACCTGGCGCTGCTGAGCTGGAATGGCGCGCTGCTGATCGATCCCGACCCGCTATCCGCCGCCACCGCCGCCGACCTGGTCGAGTTCGCGAATGTTGAGCTGCTGGTGCTGCGATCCTACGATGCCCAGCTCGACGCCCAGCTGCCGCAGATGTACCGGCGGATCGGCGCGGCGCAGCGGCGCTTCTCGCTGCCACTGGTGCGGCCCTACAGCCGGCTGCTGCACGATCTCCAGCGCCTGGTCGTCGATGTCACCGAGGTAACAGAGCGGGTCGACAACGCCTTCAAAGTCACCGACGATGTCTACTGGAACCGGCTGTACAGCGCGATGCTGAGCGTCCTGCGGGTTCAGCTCTGGCGCGAAGGTGTCGATCACAAGCTGGCGCTGCTGCGCGAAACCTATGGCATGCTGCACGATCAGGCCGAGGCCGAGCGCGCGAATGTGCTGGAGTGGACGGTGATTATTCTGATTTTGATCGAGGTGATTTTTGCGCTGGTGGGGCATTAGTAAGGGGCATGAATGAAACTCAAATCGCTGATCGAGGCGGGCGATCCCGAGCGGATTGCCACTGGTTTCCAGTTCACCGAAGGGCCGGTTTGGCATCCCGATGGCTACCTGATCTTCTCGGACATTCCAGCCAGCCGCATCTACAAGTGGACGCCCGATGGCGCGGTGACGATCTGGCGCGAGCCGAGCGGCTTCTCGAACGGCCTGACACTCGACCGCGAGCGCCACCTGATCGCCTGCGAGCACGGTGGACGGCGTGTCGCGCGCGTGGCAGCCGATGGTACGGTTGTCACGTTGGCCGATAGCTACGGCGGCAAGCGGCTGAATAGCCCAAACGACGTGGTGGTCAAATCCGACGGCACGATCTACTTCACCGACCCGCCCTATGGCCTGACCCCGCCCTATGGGCCGTCGGTGCAGGAGCGCGAGCAGCCCTGCAACGGCCTCTATCGGATTATGCCGGATGGCGTAGTAGAGCTGCTGATCGATGATTTCGACCGTCCGAACGGGCTGGCCTTTTCGGCCGACGAGTCATTGCTGTATGTCGACGACTCACCGCGCCGGCATGTACGCGCCTTCGATATGCGCCCCGACGGCACACTGTCCAACTCACGCGTGCTGGCCGATATGGATCACCCGCAGCCCGGCTCGCCCGACGGTATGAAGATCGATGCCGAAGGACATCTGTATATCGCCGGTGCGACCGGCGTGTGGGTATTCGAGCCCGATGGCACCTGCCTTGGCGTGATCGTCACGCCCGAGCGGCCGGCCAACTGCGCCTGGGGCGACGCCGACCGGCAGACGCTCTACATCACCGCGCGCACCTCGCTCTACCGTGTGCGGGTAACAGTGCCGGGCCTACCGGGAGTGTGGCTACGGGAGCAATTGGACGAAATGCGCCAGGGCTAGTATCATGGGATTACAGCAGAGGAATATTCTTCGAGGTGGTGCGGGGCGGCTTCGCCGCCACCACATAATGCACAATATTTTACAAGAGAGGATCCTGCATGCCGCGCATTCGCATCGGAGTGCAACTACACCCTCAGCACACCAGCTACGCCGAGTTCGCTGACGCCGTCCGCCGCGCCGAGGATCTGGGCGTCGACACGATCTGGAATTGGGATCACTTTTACCCGCTGTATGGCGAGAAGGACGGGCTGCATTTCGAGGGCTGGACGCTGCTGACCGCGATGGCCACGCTAACCACGCGCGCCGAAGTTGGCTGCCTGGTGACGTGCAACAGCTACCGCAACCCGAACCTGCTGGCCGATATGGCGCGCACCGTCGATCATATTAGCGGCGGGCGGCTGATCTGCGGCATTGGCTCGGGCTGGTTCGAGCGCGATTACAACCAGTATGGCTACGAGTTCGGCACCGCGCCCGGCCGCTTAAAGAACCTGGCGCGCGACCTGCCGATCATCAAGGAGCGCTGGCAGAAGCTCAACCCCGCGCCGGTGCGCAACCCCATCCCGCTGCTGATCGGCGGCGGCGGCGAGAAGGTCACGCTTAAGCTGACGGCTCAATATGCCGATCTATGGCACGGCTTTGGCCCGCCCGAGAAGTTCAAGCACAAGAACGAGGTGCTGGCCAACTGGTGCCACGAGCTCGGCCGCGACCCGGCGGCGATCGAGCGCACCGCCTCGATCAACATCAATGAGATCGATCAGCTTGACGATTATGTGGCGGTCGGCGCTGAGCATATCATCCTCGAGCTCGACGCGCCGTTTGATATGGCGGCAATCAAGCGCATGATCGCCTGGCGCGACGCGCGCGGGTAGGTGGATTATGTCGCAACCTGCCACAACATATGTCGTCGGTCGTGCCCGGAGCGCCGTGCGCCCCTGGCGCGCGATCGGCGCGCTGACGCTGCTGGCGCTGGTCGGCGCTTTCGGCAATGCCTGGGATCTGTTCTGGCATATCACGATCGGGCGCGACAGCTTCTGGATTCCGCCGCACACAATGGTGTATGCGGCGGTCGCGCTCAGCGGCCTGAGCGCGCTGGCGGTGGTGCTGGGCGATACGCTACGCCGCACGGATGGACTTTCGGCAATGCTGTGGTTCCGCGCGCCGTTGGGCTTCTTCATCCTGGGCCTGGGCGTGCTGCAGATGCTGATTTCGGCGCCATTCGACGATTGGTGGCACCGGCGCTACGGCGTCGATGTCTCCGTCTGGAGCCCGCCGCACCTGATCGGCTTCTCGGGCGCGGTGGTGATGCTCTGCGGCGTGATTATCGCCACGATATCCGAGCGGCGGCGCGCGCTGCCGCTATCACCGCGCCAAGAGCAGGCGGTCTTTCTGCTGCTGGCGCTGCTGCTGGCGCTGGCGGTGCGGTGGATCATGTTTCTAAATTCAACCACGGTTCTGCTGTCGTGGGAGCTGGAGTTCGATCGTTACGCCATCGCGCGGCCGTGGGCGCCCTGGTGGGGGCTGTGGGCCGGATTGTGCATGGCCTGGATCTTCGCCGCGAGCGCGCGCTGCCTGCCTGGCCGCGCCGCCTGGGCGCTGCCGCTGGCGGTGTTCGCGCTGGCGCTGGCGCTGCGGGCGCTGGAGTATATCGTCAGCGCGATCGGCTTTGGCCTGACGCTGCCCTGGCGCGGCCAGACGCTCGACGGCGGCTTTCACTGGTTCTACGATAGCTACGATGTCGGGATCTGGATCTCGACCTTTACGCTGGCACTGCCGGCGCTAGCGGTGGCCTGGCTGGGCTGGGCCGGGCGGCGCTGGGGTGCGCTGCGGTTCGGTCTGGCCTGCGGTGCAGCCTTCGGATTGCTGCTGGCGGCGCAGTTCCTGCTGGCCCGGCCGCTGCTCGATCTGCCGCGCCTGAGCGTAGCAGTTCAGTTCCAGGTGCTGCTGGTCACGCTGGCGGCGGCGCTGGCCGGCGGTCTCATTGGCGCGTTCCAGGGCGATTGGCTGGCGCGCTTCAGCCGCTGATGGAACCTTGACGGGGTGACACGATGACAAGATGCTGCTGCTCATCGTGTCATCGTGTCATCGTGTCAAGCGCGCTAGCGTCAGAACTCACGCCTCCCGTATCGGGATCACCAGCTGCTTCGGGAACGGCGTCAGGTTCTCGAACTCGCCGTCGGGCGTGCAGTAGATCGTGTCCTCGATCCGCACGCCATAGCCCTTGCTGGGGTAGTACAGCCCTGGTTCCACCGAGAAGACCGCACCCGGCAGTATCACATCGCCGCGATCCTGATGCGCTGGGAAGCCGAAATCCTCGTGTATCTCCAGCCCTAATCCGTGGCCAAGCCCGTGGATGTAGCCCTCCTCGATCGGGAAGGTGCTGCCGATCGTCGGGTGGCCGCGCGTCTCGAAATAGGTGCAGACCATATCCTGGTACGGCTTGGTTGGCGCGCCGGTCTCCAGCTCATCCACCACTTGCGAAAATGCGCCCAGCACCTGATCGTAGGTGCGTTGGAGCTCGGGTGGCGCGTAGCCGATCGCGAAGGTGCGGGTCATGTCGTGATAGTAGCCGCCGCCGGCCTCGCGCGGGAAGATGTCGAAGACGATCGCCTGGCCGAGCTTCAGCGCCGCTGAGTCATCGCCCTGCGCGTGCGGCATGCCCGCGTCGCGGCCCTGTGCGAAGATTGTGCCTTCAGGATTTTCCAGCCCCAGCGCGGCGCTCTCGCGATAGATTAGCTGCCGAATGTCACCGATCGTGATCGTCCGACCGCTTGCGTCCACCAGCGTGTCGCCATCGGCATGTCCGGCACCGATCAGATCGACCACCGCCTGCACCACCGCGCAGGTCTTGCGACCTACCTCGCGCATGCGATCGATCTCGGTGGCATCTTTGGTGAGGCGTGCCGTTGAGAGCAGGTCGTTTTCGAACTCGGCTACAAACTCGATCCCCGGCAGCTGCTGGCCTAAGGCGATCGTCACCGCGAAGTGCGGCCCGGCTTTGACGGTGCCATACAGCCCAACCCGCCCGCTAATGCCAAGATCGCTATACATCCGCCTCAGCAGCTCGACCTCGGATGCGAAGTTGTCGGGGAACTGCCGGCGAATCTCGCGCAGGTTCCAGCGCTCGCGCGGCACCATCACCAGCCCAGTATCTGCAGCCTGTTGGCGCTCCATAGCTCGGTAGACGATCATCGCCGGCGCGCCGCGCTGCTTTAGGACTGTGCCGGTCAGATGTTGGCCGTTGGTAAAGTAGGCATAGTCGGGGTTGGCGCCCGCGAACCCATCTGGCCCCTCGATGATAATCCAGTCCAGATTGCGCTCGGCCATCAGGCGGTCGATGTCACTCTTCACTGGTACTCCATTTCTCGCCATCTTACGTGTCGTCGTTCGTAGCCAGGAAGGTGAACATATTTGCGCCACAGATCGGGCATGTTCCCCGCGCGGCGGGCCGGCCGCTCTCGGTTATCTCGCGGTGCGCGTTCTGAATCGGTCGTTTGGTTTTGCAGCGCATGCAGTAGCCGCTGATTTCTATTTCAGCTATGCCGCCGGCTTCGGACACATCAGCTGCCATATCGGCGCTCTCGACGCTGGCTGGCGGTGTATCTGCGGCCGATGGCGGAGGCGCTGGCGTGGCGGCCGACGCCTCGTCCAGGTCGGGCTGGCGTGCGGGTGGTGCGGCCGGTGTAGGTGGCGAGAACGTACGCGGCGGCGCGAAGTGCGGAGTGGTCGTGGCGAACTCATCTTGGTGCTGGCGAAGGCGCATCCAGATCAGCCAGATCGCGACGGCGGCGCATGTCAGCCAGAAGATTCGTTTGAATAGCATAGGCTCCACCTGGCATCGGCAGTCGGAGAATTGCGTAATGGCGATGCGGCTATCATACCACAGGGAAGAGTAACGTGTAACATGGAACTGCGCAGGTCTGTCGCAAAGTCGGCCCTCACCCCGCCACCGCCGTGGCGGGGTGAGGGCCATTGACGATTTCACGTTTGAATCAAGCCGCGCAGCTTCGCCAAATTTTCGATATCTTCGGCCAGGTCATCGCCTTTTGGCGTCTCCAGGATCATCGGGAGCTCCACGAAGCGCGGGTCGTTCACAATCGCGCGGAAGCTCTCCAACCCCACATAGCCTGTGCCAATGTGGCTGTGGCGATCGACGCGACTGCCCAGGTCTTTCTGCGAGTCGTTCAGGTGAAACGCTTTGATCCGCTCGATTCCAACCACACGGTCGAACTCGTCGAACGTGGCCGCGTAGGCTGCAGGGGTGCGGATATCGTAGCCGGCCGCCAGGATGTGGCAGGTGTCCACACACACCCCGATTCGCTGGGCCTGCCCAACCAATTCGATCAGCGTCGCCAGGTGTTCGAAGCGATAGCCCAGGCAGGTGCCCTGCCCGGCGGTGGTCTCCAGCAGCACCAGCGTATCGCCGCCCGCGCCGGCCTCGAACAGCCGGTTAAGTGCCTCGGCCTCGCGGTGCAGGCCGGCCTCCTCGCCGGCGCCAGTGTGCGCGCCGGGGTGCGTGACCAGATACGGGATGCCGAGCGCAGCACAGCGATCCAGCTCATCGGCAAACGCGGCGATTGATTTCTCCCACAGCTCGTCGTTCGGCGAGGCTAGGTTGATTAAGTAGGAGTCGTGGACGATCAGCGGCCCGAAGCCGGTGCGCTGCTGCTCGGCTCGAAACTGCGCGATATCCTGATCGAGCAGCGGTTTGCCGCGCCACTGCTGCTGGTTCTTGCTGAAAATCTGAATCGTGTCGCAGCCGGCCCGCTCACCATGGCCAAAGGCCTTGTACAGCCCGCCCGAGGTTGACATGTGCGCGCCAAACTTCATATGGACTCCTGTCTCATCCTTTAGGACGCGCTGCATTATAAATGACCAGGTGACAAGATGACAAGGTGACTGTGGTACAGCTATCACCTTGCCACGTTGTCAGCCCTGCACCGCAATCTGGCTCACCGTCGCCCACATCCCTGCATTGCCGGCGTAGTCGAGCGGCTGGATGCGCAGCAGATACTGGCCCGGTGCCAGCGCGGGCGCCTCGATCTGAGGCGCGGGTGTGAACCAGTCCGATTCGCCATTTTGGTCGCTCCCGATGTAGACGCGGTAGCCGGCTACGCCTGATCCATTATCGCCCGCCGCGCTCCACTGAATCCTCGCCGGTGCGCCGGCCGCCAACCCGATCGGCGCATGTGCGGGTACCGATTGCGGCGGCGTCACATCATAGCCGATCGGCCCGTAGGTCGCGACAGCCGGCTGCCCGGCGTCGTCCCAGAAGCGCACCTTGACCATATGCAGCCCTTCGCCGGCCTGCGCGATCTGCAAGTAACCCGCATCAGTATGGGCGAATTCTGGCGCATCACTGTTAGGATCGCGATCCCAGGCCTGGCTGAAGCCGCGCGCGCCGGCGGGCATGTGGAACGCGACCTGTTTGTCGGCGTTATACCAGCGGTTTAGCTCGGCTTCGCTGTTGAAGCGCACTCCGGCGCTGATCGCGCTGAGGGCCTGCCCGCCGGCCACCAGCGTCTCGCCACCGTGTTGGCTACACCCGCCGATCTCGGGCAGGTCGTAGCCCTCACCGAAGGCCAGTGGCACCGATCGGCGATGTGACGCCGCCGGCCCATCGCCGGTGAAGGCGGTGAAGTGTAGGTGCGGCATGCCATGCGCTGCCCGCGCACCGACCGTGCCGATCACCGTGCCGCGAGTTACAAGCAGATCGCGTTCGGTTGTCACAACGCTGTCCATGTGCGAATACATTGTATAGAAGCCGGCGCCATGATCGAGGATCAGCGTGCCGCTCTTGCTCGTCCACGCCCAGATCCGGCCGTCGGCGGCGGCGCGAACCGGCGCGCCGCGCGTGCGACCATCGGCGTTGACCAGGTCGAGCGAGTAGCGATCCCATCCATTGTGGCTACCGCAGCCGTAGCCTTGCACAACCTTCCATGCCTCACCAGCCGGTGTGGGCAGCCAGATCTGCGAAGCGGCGTGCGCCGGACCGGCTGGGATAAAAAAGCAGACGATCAGTGAGCAGAGCAACCGCGAGAGGTGGATGATGGAGGTGTGGGGCGCGCGGCGGTGAATGAGTGTAGGGCGAAGGTCGTGCGGTCGTGGCACGGTTTGCGATCGGGGCATAGAACCTCCTGGTTCAGCTGCTCGGTCACGGATGCGTCGTCGATAGCAGTCTGGGCTATCGACGGAGGCGGAGAATACCATGCTCTTGGCAAAACGTCAAATTTTGGTGAATTAGGCATATAGAAAGTGATCGCGCAATTCCTGAGAATGATGCTGTGTAGTGCGCTTGGTGACGATCCCTCAAGCGATTACCATAACACATGTGTTGGCATGGACGGTATAACTTGCAAAGCCAGACCTTCCGAAGTGCGCAAACCTTTGTTTGTGTAAATATTGTAATCCTGAATCGTTCCAAAGCGCTTGATAGCGTTAAGCGAGCGATCTATACTGGTAATGGCGCTCCCTATGTACAACGTTCTAGAACATTCTCGCGACATCGATACTGTGCCCACTGAGGGGTACCGCCCATGCGCCTGATCCGTGAGCTTCGCTCGCACCTGCATTATAAGATTATCCTCCCCTTCCTGCTGCTGACACTGCTGGTCGCGCTGGCTGGCTCTGCAGTCTCTTTTCTGCTGATTGTTGGGACGGCGCAAGAGCGGCTGAATAATCAGCTTGCCCAGGTCGCCCGCGATCTGAGCGACAAGTTGGTTCAGCAGGAGAGCGATAACCTGGTGTTCCTGCATGAGCTGGTCTTCGCGCAGGCCAGCCCCAAGACCGGGGCGCCCGCGGTCGTCGATGCGCTTGCTGGCCATGACACGCGTGGTCTCGAAAGCGCGCTAGATCCGTATTTTCGCATCAGTCTCCAGCGGAGCGGTGTGCGCGTCGATCGCTTGATGGTGTTCGACACTGCCGGCCAATCGATGATCGATTGGGAGCGCCCGCACGGCCAGGCCGATCAAACTATTCGCATCAGCCATGATGCGCGAGATATTAGTGCGCTCTGGTTCGTGCCCCGCATCCTGGAAGGCCAGCGCGACGACCAGGGTGATAAGTACGCTGGCCTGCTCGATCTCGGCGGCAGCGACACGCGCTACTTGTTTAGCGTGGCTCCAGTGGTACTCAACAATCGGGTGGTCGGTGGCATGCTGATCGCGACGCGTCTCGATACGCTGCTCCAAGATCTAAACGCCCAGTCACAGGCGGCGATCATTGCGCTCTATCAGTCTGAGGATGGCAGTGCCTTCGCGAGCACTACCACGCCTGCGGCCGGCATTGCCGAGTTGAATATTCGCCAGGATCTGGTGCCAGCTATTCGCGACCTCCAGCTCGCCGAGAAACAGAGCATCTTTGATGTTGTAACCGTCAATCAGCGCAACTACCAATTCGCCTATGCGCCGCTGCGGATTCGTGGCAGTTCGGTCGGCTTGATCTCGGCTGCGCTTGCGAGAGATTATGTGACCGGCCCTTGGTCCGACGCAGGCGTGCCGCTGACGATCTTGACTATCTCGCTGATGCTGGCGATCATCGGCCTGGGTATTTTTATTGCTCGCCAGATCACGCTTCCGCTACAAGAATTGGTCAGCACGGCTCAGGCCGTCACTGCCGGCGACTTGGAGCGGCGCAGCCATGTGACAGTGCGCGATGAGGTTGGTATTCTATCGCAGTCGTTTAACGAGATGACCGGCCACTTGCTCGATTTGTATCGCGCGGTGCGCGGCGAGGCTAGCCAGCGCGCCGCAATCGTTGACAGCATCACCGACGGCGTGATCGTCTGCAATCCGGCTGGCGAAGTGCAGGTGCTCAACCGCACCACCCGCGCGCTGTTGGGTCTGGCCGACGGCCAGCCGGGGCCGCAACGCTTCGAGGACATGCCGCTTCGGATGCTTGGCGAGGCCATGCCGATCTTCGGTGAAGGGCGTGCTGCCAACCTGTTTTTACTTGGCGAGCGGATCATCCGTGTGGCGGCCGCGCCGGTGCTGGGCGATGATGGCGCGCAGTTGGGCGATGTCTATGTGCTGCAAGATCTGACTGATGAGGTGGCGATGGATCGCGCCAAGAACAACTTTATCGCGACGATCTCGCACGAGCTACGCACGCCGCTAACGGTGTTGAGCGGCACATCAGAACTGCTGTTGCGCAACATGGTTGGCCAGCTCTCGGATGATCAGCGCACATTGATCGAGTCGATGCGCAAACATACGATGACGATGAACGCGCTGTTGAACAATGTGATCACCATCGCGAACCTTGAATCTGGCACGCTATCGCTAGATCTGGAGCCGGTTGGCCTGAGCGGCGCGCTCGACGGCGTGATCTGGCCGATCCGCGCCGCGCTCGCTGCCAAAGGCCTGGAGCTTGTGATCGATTTGCCAGAGGATCTGCCCGATATCGTGGCCGATGAACCGCAGCTGCGGATCGTATTGTATCAACTGCTCGACAACGCCCGGCGCTACACTGATCGCGGCTGGGTAGCAGTACGCGCGACGCATCAATCACATCTGGTGCGCGTGGATATCACCGACACCGGCCGGGGGATTAGTTCCGATTTCTGCGAGCACTTGTTCACGCGCTTCGCGCGCGGTTCCGAGGGCATTAACTCATCCGAGCGCGGGATTGGCTTGGGTCTGGCGATTGCCAGGGAGCTGATCGAGCGCCAGGATGGCGCGATCTGGTTAGATCACACATCAGATCAAGGTAGCACATTCAGCTTTACGCTGCCCTGCATCCAGGCCGAATCCTATATTCAAGATTCAAATTTGGCGACAGCGGCATAAAGGCTGAGGCTCATGCGGCAGGTGATTGCAAACCTACATATCACACGGCAGCAGCGCGACAGGCGCTTGTTGTTACTGTGCGTGCTCTTAGCTGTGCTGTTCGGGCTGATCGGCGTTAATCTGGTTGCCCGGTTGATCTTATCCATGGTGACGCCGCATGGCGAAGTCTACCCGCAGAGCTTGCTAGCGCAGCTAAGCGCCGACTATCAGCCTTGGGAAGTGCCGGCGATCCCGCTTCCAGCGCTGAATCCAGCCGCCGCCCTGGCCGCCGAGCAGGATATCGCTCAAACAGATGTGCCGGAGCGCATCCCCGTGCCTGCTGCTGTGCTGCCAACCGACCCGCCGCCTACCAGCACGCCCACTGGAACTACGCCGACGACGATTGTGCCCACTCGGCGCCCAGCTGTGGTCGCCGTAGCGCCGACTGCCACATCAGCGCCTCTGCCGTCGCCCGCCCTGCCCACGCCGGCGCCAACGCCAGAGCCGGCCCGACCTGTGCACGTGCAGCCGGCGCCTGGCCCAACCTCGCCGCCGCGTAGCTCACCGCCGAGCAGCCCGTCGAGCACGCCTATCCCTGCAACTTCGCCGCCGGCGACTGATACACCCAACACACAGCCGTCGCCAACAGATGCAGCGGTACAAACGACGAAGATTCCGACGCCGCTCCCAACAAACACGCCGACCAAGACACCCGTGCCGACTAAAACACCCAGGCCAGCTGCTACGTCCAGTCCGACCGCTACGCCGACACGCACGCCGACGCGCACGAATACGCCGACGCCGACGCGCACGCCGACGCGCACGAATACGCCGACGCCGACGCGCACGAATACGCCGACGCGCACGAATACGCCGACGCCGACGCGCACGAATACGCCGACGCGCACGAATACGCCGACGCGCACGAATACACCGACCAATACGCCGACGCGCACGAATACGCCGACGAATACGCCGACGAATACGCTGGTGCCGCCCACGAACACGCCGACGAATACGCTGGTGCCGCCAACGAATACGTCGACGAATACGCCGGTGCCGCCAACGAATACGCCGACGAATACGCTAGTGCCGCCAACGAATACGCCGACCAACACGCCGGTGCCGCCAACGAATACGCCGACCAACACGCCGGTGCCGACGAATACGCCGGTGCCGACAGATACGCCGGTGCCGCCGACCAATACGCCGGTGCCGCCGACCAATACGCCGGTGCCGACGAATACGCCGACACCATGATCGATCGCTGCCCAAGCGAGCTAGCACGATAACCAATACCCAGCTCATTGGACAAAATGACCCCACTGGTGTACAAAGAAGAGACGTTGCGTTGCAGCGTCTCTTTTTGCGGAGTTTACAATGATGGATCTACACGGAAGTGTCGCGTTGGTGACGGGCGGCGCGCACCGGCTTGGCCGCGCGATCGCCCTGGCGTTGGGGCAGGCCGGCGCGAATGTGGTGGTGCATTACAATCGTTCGGCTGAGCAGGCGCGGGTCGTGCTGCAAGATCTGGCGGCGCTGGGTGTTCAGAGTGCCGCTGTCGTCGGCGACTTATCGCATGTCGCCGAGGTCGAGCGCGTAATCGATACCGCTGTGGCGCGCTGGGGACGCCTGGATGTGCTGGTGAATAACGCCGGCATTTGGGGTGGAACGCCGATCGGCACAGTCACCGAGGAGCGCTGGAGCGAGCTAATCGACACCAATTTGCGGAGCGCGTTTTTCGCGGCACAGCGTGCCACTCCAGCGCTGCGTGCGGCTGGCGGCGCGATCGTCAATATTGCCGACGTGGGCGCGTTGCGACCCTGGCGCAACCATACGCCCTACCTGATCAGCAAAGGCGGCATCATTACCCTGACCGAGGCGCTGGCTAAGGATCTTGCGCCGGATGTGCGGGTCAATGCGGTCGCGCCTGGCGCAGTGCTGCTACCCGAAGATTGGACGCCCGAGCAGATCGCGCGTGCGACGCGCAATGTGCCGCTTAAGCGACTCGGCCGCCCTGAAGATGTGGCTGAGGCAGTGCTGTATCTAGCGCGAGCGGATTATGTGACAGGCGTTGTGCTGCCGGTGGATGGCGGCCGGCGCCTGAGCTAACACCAACGAGGCGTACTAGCGCCCTATCGAACGAGCACGCGCCAGTAGATCAGCGCTAGCGCCCCTATCTGCCAAGCGTTGCGCGGGTCGCTTGTTCGTGTTCGGCCTTACTCGCGCGGGCGGATCTGCCCGCCGCGGCCCTTATCGGGGGTGGCGTTGATCGTGGCGGCCTTCTCCTCGGCGGCAGTGCGGCGCGCTTCGGCCTCGGCAATCAGCGTCAGCACTGCGCGGAAACTCCAGATTGCCAGGAAAGAGACAGTAGCTAGCAGCAGCAGGATCGGCAGCCAGATCGACACAAAGGTGATGATCGCCATCAGCGCCAGCGTGACCAGCGTAAACAGTGGCCGCCCGAATGTCATGAGCGCGGCGTTGCGGGCGATTGTGCGGATGCGCTTATCGGTCTGAAGCTGCATCAGCGGGCCGATATACATCAGGAATCCAAACCAGACCACGGTGAAGTAGAGGAACAGCACGTACAGAAATGACGCGATCGTCGTGCCGTTCAGGTTGTAGAACTGGAGATTGACCAGAATGACGATCAGCCCGAGCATCCATAAACCGTAGACCTTCCAGCTGAGCACCGGATAGGCGCGCATGCCGGCGAAGAAATCGCGCCAGGAAGAGGTGCGGCCATCGGTGACGCGCTCGGCAACGGCGTAGAGCCCAGCATTCGATGGCCCCAGCGTCAGGACGCTCAGTAGCATCACAATATACAATGCGCTTGAGTTGCTGAGTGCAAAGAACGCCGCAATTGCCAGCGGTGCATTGATCAAGATCCACAGGATATTTACGAGCGCCAGTATAAATAGATCTTCAAACAGATCTTTTAGCGCTTTCCAGAGCGTGCGAAAAATATTCATGAGCGTCTCCATGTGGTGTTTAAGCTGCTATAGCAATCCCACCAGAGCCGTGAACTGGAGTCGAGGCTTTAGCCGGAGCCAGTGCCAACGAACCGCCTGAAGGCTCGACTCCGTTTTACAAATCACGTAGGATCGCTATATTATAGCATGTCTCTGGCGTAGCCCAAGTGACGAGTGACGAGTAAGGTATTCTTCACTCGTCACTCGTTACTCGTTACTTTGTCGTTCGCTCAGAATCGCGTCGAGCTGGCGCTGCTCGCCCAGTGTCCGCCAGGGCGTCGCGGCTGGCTCGATCCAGCGCGCGAGATCGCTGGTGGATGCACGGCGACTGGACTGGATGGCGCGTCGTTCGCGCAGAAGCTGCGGCAGATCACGCAGCGCCGCCAGCCGCCCGCTAGCTATCGCGGGCCGGCGGGTGAGCCCTGAATAGGCGATTGCAAGCAGATCGTATGCCAGAATCGCCGGCAGGCAGCGCGCGGCAAGATCGGCCGGGAGGCATCGCGCGATCACGCGTAGGCGATTGCGCCCCAGCAGGCGCTGCTTAAATGGCGAGCCTTGCCCAGCCGTGGCCGAGTAGACGTGACGTGCGCGTGCCTGTGGCGCGACAACGCTGCGCCAGCCGCGCAGCAGCGCCCGCCAGGCCAGATCGACATCCTCCAGGTAGTTGAAGAAATTCGGCTCCACCAGCCCGATGTCCTCGAGGAGCGCGCGTCGGTATAGCGCCGCGCCGCCGCTTGCGCCCATAATCGGCTGCGGGTCGGTCGGCAGTTCGGCAGCGCGCTGGCCGGCCCATAGATCCAGTGCCAGCCAATCGCGCCGCACCCGAATGCCCGCCGAGGCGACGATCTCGGGCCGGTGGGCGAACAGCAGCACACCATTGGCCGCGCCGACATCCGGTCGCCGCGTCATCACATCCAGCAGCGCTGCTACAAAGCCTGGTTCGACAAACGCATCGTCGTTGATCAGCAGCAGCAGATCGCCACGCGCCGCCCGCAGCCCGACATTGACGCCACCGGCGAAGCCCAGGTTTTCGGGCAGTGCGATCATCCGCAGCTGGGGATGGTTTGCCCGCGCCCATGCTGGTGTCCCGTCGGTCGAGCCGTTGTCCACCACGATCACCTCAGCATCCGGCGGCAGCTGCGGCAGCAGCGCGGCCAGACACTCCGGCAGCTGGCGAATGCCATTCCAGCTGACAATGACTACCGATAGGGTCGCACTGTTGATCATTGTGTGTCGCTCGATCCAATTGTCGTCCACGCTCGTGCAATCGTAAGATAGATGATCATACCATGAATTTTCGGGTGATATGGTGGTTGACATTCACGAACGCTTGTACTAGCATGCCAACCAAGATCTTACACCTATCACGAATATTACTATGTGTCGGTCGGTTTTTTTGCCTTGCAGGGGCGAAAAAACGACCGACAAAAGAGGAACGGGATGGAGCCGAATCAACTCAAGATCGGCGTGATTGATCTGTTGGGTCGCGCCCAATCCGATCAGCGTGAGCTGCTGGCAGCAGTAAGCGATGCCGAGCGCGCCGCAATTGGTGCGGCCGACAGCTGGTCGGTCAAGGATGTGGTGCTGCATGTTGCATTCTGGAAGAATCGCCAGGTCGAACGCCTGGCCGCCGCCGCGCGTGGGGAGACACCGCTGGAGCTGGAGCACTACGAGCAAGTCAACGCGCGGGTGTTCGAAGAGTGGCGCGAGCGCCCCTGGCAGGCGGTGATCGATGAGTCAGAGCGTATTTTCGACGCCCTTGTGGCTCAGGTGCGCGAATTTGATCCGGCGGCGCTAGCCGATCCGAACCGCTATGAATGGCAGAACGGCCGCTCGTTGCTCTCGTCGCTGGTTGGGAATGGCTTCTGGCATCCCGAATCGCACATCGCGCAGTGCTACATCGACCGGGGCGACCTGCCGCGCGCAACGCGCATGCAAGAAGAGCTGACCGAGCAGCTGAGGCAGTATGGCGATCAGCTGGCCCCACGCGGCGAGGCGCTCTACAACCTGGCCTGCTTCTACGCCACCAACGGCCAGGCCGATAAGGCGCTGGCGCTCCTGCCCGAGGCGCTGCGGCTCCAGCCTGACGTCATCGAGTGGTCGAAGGAAGATCCCGATCTGGTCTCGCTGCACGGTCTGCCCGCCTACCAGGCGCTCTACGAGGCATAGTGTATGGCTGCTGTGAAGGTCGAGCGGCGCGTGTATTCGGTGTCGTCACCCCAGCTCTTCGGCATCTGTTTGGCCGCGCTGGGGCAGCTGGGTGCGACGATCGAGGGGCATGATGTCGATCAGGGCACGATCGTCGCGATGCTTGGCGCGGGGCTGCTGGCGCCGATCAGCGAGCTGTCGCTGGCGCTCCGGCCGCTTGGCGCGGAGCGAACTGAGCTGGCGGTGACCTGGCGGGCGCGTAAGCGCGGCGGCGATCGGCGTCTGCTGGCGGTGTTTCTAGACTCTGTCGATGTGCTTATCGCCAGCCAACCTGTCGATGGTGCGGTGTAGTTTTGGGCCGCATAGCGGCCCAAAACTACACCGCACCATCATGTTATGAAGATAACTGCTGCGATGATCGAACGTCGGCTCATTCGTGCCCGTGTGTGGTGGCTGCTTGGCCCTGGAGTATGGGATGAAACATCGACCCAAGCCCAGCGCCAGTGATCAGCCCTGCCGCCGTCACTACCAGATTGTTGAAGCCCCACAACCCTGCGGCCTGGCCGGCAAACTCCGCCGCGTAGGTAAAGATCAGCGCGGCAAAGATCGGCAGCGCGCGCGGCCCATAGCGTCGTAGCCAGCCGCGCCCAGCCCCAGCGTCGGCGGCGTAGAGCAACCGCGTCAGCAATAGCCCCAGCACCGTGCCGTAGCAGCGCATGCAGATGGCCATGATCTGTCCATCGTACAGGGCTGGCCCCTGCGCTGGCTGCGGGCAAACGAATATGCCCATAGTGTAGATAGTGCCGGAGACCGTGCGTGGTACCAGTAATCCCCCGGCTTGGAGGAACGGCGCGGCGAGAGGGCCAAGCAGCAGCCCTGCCAGCACAACATCGGCGATCATGCCGCGCCAGTGAATCGGGCGCGAGATTCGTCTAGCCAGAGTAGTCATAATTTTCACTTCTTGCTTTGTATATGTTAGGCTTGTTTCAAAATAATAGCGCAACATTCGGTGTCGCGCCAGCGTCGCATTGGCAGACACATGCCCGCACAATGCGGGCGGATAACGATAAAGGAGCAATATAATGCATTTCAACAAGCAGCCTTCGGTGGCGTTAGGCGCTTTCTTGATTGGGCTGGGAGTCGTCTGGTGGCTTCATCTGTGGTCGTTGTTGTTGCCGGCCGCGCTGCTGATTGGCGGCGTGGTGGCGTATCAGCAGCGCCGTCGCATGGGTCGCACGGTCGAGGGTGTGCAGGTTGGGCTGTGGGGCGTCGGTCTAGCGCTACTGTTCATGCTGCACTTCATTTGGCCGGGGGTGCTATTCCTGGCCGGCGCGAGCGTGCTGATGCGCGGCCGTGAGACCAATGTCGACGCGTATGTGCAGAACGCGCTGTCGCAGGCGCGCCGCCGGCCTACTGTCGCCCGGCCTACACCGACTCAGCATGTGCCGATCACGACCAGCCAGCCAGCGCCGCTGTCGCCAGCTCAGCCGCATCCGGCTGTCAGCGAGAATAAGTCGAACACCGGCGAAACGACCAGGCTATAAGTCGAACACGCCAAGCATTCAGCCGCCCGTCAGCGTATCGCTGGCGGGCGGCTGTGTATTTGGGGTAAGCCTTTGATGATAGATGATAGACGATTGTGACGTCGTCTCTCGTCCTTCGTCGTAATGAGGAAGCGACTTTCGTCGACCTATGCTACGGTGTGTTTTCCGGTGGAAACAGCGCAGTGGCCCAGCGCCGCCAATTGGGCTCGGGCACGCTGGTTGGTGCAAGCTGTGCTGTCGGCTGGGCCGGGGTAGGTGTAACTTGCGGAAAGGTCGGCAGGATGACTGTATCACCATCGCGGGCGTAGCCACGCTGCTCGCGTAGGATGCGCTCGGCGTAAGCCGGCGACTCGGCCTCAATCACGTCGGCGGCGAGCGTGGCGATCTCGGTGGCGAGCTGCGCGTTTTCGGTGCGCAGCTCCTCTTTGCGGCGCTCCATCTGCGCGCTGGTGATTACCTGGCCAATGAACCCGATCAGTGACCAAAGTGCCAGGGCCAGCAGAACAAAAGTCAGCAGATGAACGCCAGGGCGGCCGAGGCGCGATAGGACAGGTATTGCGGACGCAGCGCGAGCTGTGTCCAGGCGGCGAGGGCGGCGGGGCATCTGATGGCGCACTATTCCGCGCGAGAGGCGCGCGGTGCCTCCAGCAGCAATGGCTCGTCAATATTAGTCGACATCGCGCTCTGGCCGCGGAACAAGCCACCTGGCTCGATATGCAGCGCAGCGGTGGTGATGTCGCCCCAGACTTTGCCGGTCGGCGAAATTTCGAGCTGCTCGACGGCGATGATCTCGCCCTTGACGGCTCCAGAGACGTGAACGTTCTGCGCTTTGAGCGTCGCGATCACGCGGCCGGTCTCGCCAATAATCAGGTTGCCCAAAATCTCGATATCGCCCTCGACACTGCCATCGATTCGGATATTGCCGTCTGATTTGAGCGAGCCGACGATACTGGTGTTTGTGCCGATCACTGTTTCCGGCTTGCCGTTAAGTGTCGATGGAGTCGCAATCTGCGTCTTTTTCGTGTTTCCGAACATTGGTCCTCCTCTACTGCCCCGGCTGAGGGGATATGTCGTATTCAGTGTGCCGGGCGACCGTCGGACCCACACAATGAAGAGTAGTACCACGATGATTACGGCCGCACTACCAATTATATAAGACGTTGGTAGTTCAAGCAAATTAACCACTTCCATTATTCGCTATCCATCCGATAGTTGCTAGGAATGCGCGATCTGTTGGGGTGAGCTCGGCGCGTGCCAGCAGATCGGGCCGACGTGCCAGCGTGCGCCGGAGCTGCTGCTCGCGCCGCCAGCGCGCAACTTCGCCGTGATGACCAGCCCGCAGCACCG
>WNGB01004590.1_pt1 | contig 35566 bp, 38 predicted proteins | sample 5400681 | NCBI WGS metagenome assembly WNGB01 (sample SAMN13153367, study PRJNA577476) | soil metagenome | isolation source: 115 cm soil or saprolite under grassland replicate 2 | place: USA:California | collected 2016-06-15 | reverse complement strand
CCCCGGACGACGTCGACGACCCGAAGCCTGTCGATCCCGCCGTTGCTCCTCGCCGCGCTGATCGGCGCGATCGTGGTGATCGGTGCCAGCTTCGCCCCGTGGGTCAGCAGCTCCACGTCGGACGAGAAGCTCTCGGGGTGGCAGCTGTACGACGACCAGGTGGGCGACAAGGAAAACGCGGGCTTCTACTTCGACCGGTCGTTCGGCAAGGACGACTCGCCGTTCTTCACCGGGCTGTCCACGATCATCGCGGGCGCTGCGGTCGGTATCGTCGCGCTCGCGCTGATGGTGTCGCGCGGTTCCGCGAACGATTCCATCGGCGGCGTGTTCGCCTTCCTCGGGATCACCGCCGGCATCCTCGTGCTCGTCGTCGGAGGTACGAACCTCGTCAGCTACCTCCGGAAGGCCGAAGGCGTGCCTGCCGATCTCGAATGGGGCTTGATCCTCGTGTGGGTCGGCGCGGTGGTCAGCGCCGCGATCATCCCGGCATCGTTGACCGCCGGTGGGGCTCGCGCCCCGTCGCGCTTGTAGCCGCCTACCCGGCGCGCCGGTGCCGCCGGCGCTGCTCGAGGAAGTCGACGAGCACGTAGTCGCCCAGCGTGTCGGGCGTCGTGAAGAACGCGCGCCCGCGGTTGAGGTTCATCATGCGCTCGACGAAGCTGCGCAGGTAGTAGCTCTCGTCGAGCATGAAGATGTTGATGCGGATGCCGTCACGCGTGCACCGCATCACCTCCTTCAGCGTCTCCTCGATCGTGACGGGTGACGGCGGGTACTGGAAGTACGCCTCGCCGTGCTCGATGTGGGCGGTGGGTTCGCCGTCGGTGACCATGATCACCTGCTTCGTGCCGGTCTGGCGTGCCAGCTGGCGGCGAGCGAGCAGCAGCGCGTGCTGCATGTTCGTGCCCCACTCGAAGTCCCAGCTCATCTCGGGCAGCCGCTCGGGCGGTACCTCGCGCGCGACGCGCCCGAAGCTGATGAGCCCGAAGTAGTCGCGGGGATACTGGCTCGTGATGAGGGCGTGGAGCGCCATCGCGACCTTCTTCGCGGCGAGGAAGTTGTCGCGCATCGGCATGCTGAGCGACACGTCGAGCAGGAGGACGGTCGCGCTGCGGCTGACCACCTCGGTGCGCTCGACCTCGAAGTCGTCGGGGACGAGGTGGACCGGCGTGCCGGCGCCCTGGCGCCAGATCGCGTTCTTGACCGTCTCCCCCACGTTGAGGTGGAACGGGTCGCCGAACTCGTAGGGCTTGTGCTCGTACGCGTGCTCGGCGCCGATGCCGGTGCGCTCGACGTCGTGGCGACCGGTCTGGTCCTTCAACAGCTTTCGGAAGAGGTCCCCCAACGCCTTCTGGCCGATGGCGCGGATGCCGCGCGGCGTGAGCTCGAGGCGCCCTTCGCGCTGCTCGATCAGCCCGGCCTCCTCGAGCATGCGGGCAAGCTCGGCCAGGCGTTGGAGTGAGCGGGCTGCGTCGTCGCCGAGGAGCTCGCGGGCGCGGTCGACGTCGACCTCGGCCAGCTCGCCGGGCTGGGTGGCCTGGCGGAGCAGGTGCTCGAGGTCGTCCATGTCGCCGAGGGCGTCGAGCAGGCCGGGCATCTGGCCCATCGACAGCGGGTTGTCGCCGCGGAAGCGCATCGACGACTCCCACGGCAGGTTCGGGAACGCCTGCTGGAGGTTGCGGGCGAGCTGGTCGACCTGCCAGCGCAGGTCCATGTCCTCGAGCAGCGACTCCGCGAGCGCTTGGAGCTGCGCGCGCTGTTCGGGCGTCATCGAGTTCATCAGCTGCTGCATCTGCGCCATCGACTGCGCCATCTGCTCGAGCAGCTCGTCGAGCGTCTGCGGGTTGCCCGGGAAGAAGTCGCCGTAGCGCTGCATGAAGCCTTCGAAGTCGGGCTCCTCGCCGCGCTCGCGCTGCTCGAGCATCTGGTTGAGCTCGGCCAGCATGTCCTTCATGCGCTGCATGCGCTCCGGGCTCATGTTCTGCATGCCCTCGGACATCTGGTTGAAGTAGCTCTGCATCAGCTGCTCGCGCAGCTGGTCCATCAGCTCCTCGAACCGTTGACGCGCCGCGTCGTCCATCCAGTCGTACTGCTGGAGCTGCTGCACCTTGCCGGCGAGGTCGGGCGGCAGCTGATCGAGCTGCTCGCGGCGCTCCTTCGCGAGGTCGTCGACGATCTCCTGGCGGCGGCGGTCGCCCGACTGGAGCGCTTCGTCGACGCGTCGCTCGATGCCCTCGCGCTCCTGGTCGACGATCTCGCGCAGCTGCTCCGCGATCTCCTCGTAGACACCGCCGAGGTCGTAGTGCTCAAGCATCTCGCGGCGTCGCTCGCGCAGGCGCTGCATCATCTCTCGCAGCCCCATCAGCTGCTCGTCGTTGCGGTCACGCATCCCTTGCTGCATGAGACGCCGCAACGCGGCGTGCAGGTCGCCGTGGTACAGCAGGTCGTCACTCATCTCGTCGAGCAGCGCGTCGGCGTCGAGGTCCAACCCGCGCTGTGACCCGTCCCACGCGGAGTACCGGAATCCTCGCTGCTGGCGCTCGCGTCGCCGCCACCGAAGAGGCATCGGGCCCACCGTACCCGCCCCCGAGCACGTGACATCGAGGCGTCGCATACGAGGCGCGGGTGTCACATGCTCGGGGGAACGGGTCCGTCGTGGGCGTGGGTCACTCCCAGCTCGCGGCGCTCGCCCGCCGCCAACACGGCCTCGTCACGCGTGCCCAGGTCCTCCGCGTCCTCTCGCGAGGCCAGCTCGATCGGCGTGTGCGCACTGGTGCACTCGAGCATGTTCGGACGAACGTCTACCGCGTCGCCGGGACGCCCGAGAGCTGGGTGCAGCACGTGTTCGCGGCGTGTCTCAGCGCTGGAGAGGGCTCGGTCGCGTCGTTCGCGACGGCCGCACGCATCTGGGGGCTGCCCGGGTTCGCGACGTTCGACGAGATCCACGTCACGACGCCGAGCAGACGGAGGAAGCGCATACCGGGTGTCACGGTTCATGACAGCCAGGTGCTCCACAGTCGCCACGTCACGACGCTGGGCGGAGTACCGATTACAACACCGGCGCGGACGCTGTGCGATCTGACCGGGTCGTATCCGCCATGGCAGGTCGAACACGCGCTCGACGACTCCCTTCGGCGACGGCTCTGCAGTCTGAACCGGATGATGCGTGTGTTCGTCGACCTCGCGACGCGCGGGCGGCGACGAAGCACCGTCATGCGAGCGCTGCTCGACGAGCGCATGTCGGGCTTCCATGCAGGCGACAGCCGGAACGAGCTGCGACTCGCTCGCTGGCTCGCGGCCGCGGGACTTCCCCGGCCCGTGCAGCAATACCGTGTGCGGCTCGGTGGAAAGACCCGCCGCCTCGACCTCGCGTATCCACCGGAGAAGATCGACATCGAGTACGACGGCTGGGACACGCACCGCGTGAGGTCAGCCTTCGACTCGGATCGCGAGCGAGACATGCTCCTCGAGCTCGACGGCTGGCTGGTCCTTCGCTTTACGTCGCGTCAGGGTCGGGCGACGGTGGTCGAACGCGTCGCGAGAGCTCTGGCCGCGCGCGACCACCCCCCGAGCATGTGACATCCAGTCGTCGTATACGACGCGTCGATGTCACATGCTCGGGGGGGTAGGGGGACAATGGGTGCGTGCGACGGGTCCTGGCCCTGCTGTTCGTCGCGGTCGTTGCCGTGTCGTGCAGCCGCAGCGACGCTCCCGAAGCGCCGCGGGCGTTCTGCGTCGCCGCGCGCCGTTACGAGAAGGAGCTCGAGCGCCAGGCGTCCAAGAACCGGCGCGACATCCCGCGCCAGATCGAGCTCGTCGAGCAGCTCTACGAGACCGCGCCGCCGGCGATCCGTCGGCACGCGCGGACGTTCCTCGACGCGATGCGGCACGTGCAGGACGACCCGTCGGTTCGCGACAACCCGAAGATCAAGGAAGCGGTCGACGACGTGAACCGCTACGCGGCGCAGGGCTGCGACGTGTACCAGAGCAATCAGTCGCCCGGTGGCATCTAGGCGCGCCGTGGCACGTAGACGCATGCGAGACTGAAGACCGACGCCCGGTGGTCCCTACAGCTAGCCGCGCCCCCGATACGCCGCCTTGCCTCCGACCGCGTCCTTGTTGAGTCGCTTCGACAGGTGCAGGCCCTCGAGCACGAACTCCACGGCCGACGCGACACCGGCGGGCGTCTCGCCGACCTCGAGATCGGCGAGCGTGTCGCGCAGCCCGGGCAGCTGCGGCAAGAGCTTGGCGTACTCGGCCGCGGGCACGTCGTCGCCGGTGTGCACGACGAGCCCGCCGTCGAACGCGCCGACGAGCTCGGTGAGCTTCTCGGGCCGGCACCGCGCCCGGAACGTCTCGAGCACCGACGCCTTCACGATCCGGTCGAGCACCTGCTCCTCTCGACCGTCGTCGACGGTCTCGAACTCGACCTTGCCGGCCGTGCTCGATACCAACGCGTCGAGATCGCTGACACGGGGAACGATCTCCTGTTCGCCGTTGCGGAGTGCGCGACGAGTCGCGTTGGCGACCAAGGTCTCGAAGTTCGCGATCGACAGGCGCACCGACACACCCGAGCGCTGGTTGATGTGCGGCGAGCGCCGCGCCTGCTGGCTGATCTCGGCGACGACTTCGGTCATGAACTCCGGGACGCGCACCTGCACGCGATCGGGCGATTGCAACGTTGCCTCTTGGTCGACGACGTCCATCTCGACGTCGACGTCGAGCGGGTAGTGCGTGCGGATCTGCGCGCCGAACCGGTCCTTGAGCGGCGTAATGATGCGGCCCCGGTTCGTGTAATCCTCGGGGTTGGCCGTCGCGAGGAGCATGAGGTCGAGGGGCAGCCGGATCTTGTACCCCCGGATCTGCACGTCACGCTCCTCGAGCACGTTGAGGAGACCAACCTGGATGCGCTCGGCCAGGTCGGGGAGCTCGTTGATCGAGAAGAGGCCGCGGTTCGTGCGGGGCACGAGCCCGTAGTGGATCGTCAGCTCGTCGGACAGGTAGCGGCCTTCGGCGACCTTGATCGGGTCGACCTCGCCGATCAGGTCGGCGATCGACGTGTCGGGCGTCGCCAGCTTCTCCCCGAAGCGTCGGTCGCGGTGCACCCACTCGATCGGCGTCTCGTCACCCCGCTCGGCCACGAGCACACGACCGTGGTGCGAGACGGGCGCGTACGGGTCGTCGTTGATCTCGCTCCCGGCGACGATCGGCATCCACTCGTCGAGCAGCTCGACGAGCGACCGGATCATCCGGGTCTTCGCCTGGCCGCGCTCACCGAGGAAGATCACGTCGTGCGCGGCGAGCAACGCGTTCTCGAGCTGGGGCAGGACGGTGTCGTCGAACCCGACGACACCGCCGACGATCGCCTCACCGGCGGCGATGCGTCGCGTCGCGTTCTCGCGCACCTCTTGCTTGACCGGACGCGAGACCCAACCGCTGGCTCGCAGCTCGCCGAGAGTGCCAGGACGGGTCATGAGCGTCGCAGCGTACCAGCGGCTCCGGATCCGGCTATCGCGAAGGAGCGGCGGTAGCGTCGAGGCCGCAACAGCGGGAGGGGTCCGCATGACGAGGGTCGACGAGGTCTCGACCGAGGACCAGCGCGAGGGGGCCGACGCCGCGCAGCTGCTGGCGCGCTACACGGGCCCGCCGGTGACGGCGCCCGCGCGCCGCGTGCCCTTCTTCGTCCGCTTCTGGCGCTCGTCGATCGGCAAGAAGTGGGTGATGGCCGTCAGCGGCATCGTGCTGCTCGGCTACGTGCTCGCACACATGATCGGGACGCTCAAAGTGTTCCTCGGCGAGGAGCACATCAACGAGTACGCGGAGTGGCTGCGCGACCTCGGCGAGCCGGTGTTCCCCCGCACATGGGTGCTGTGGTCGATGCGGACGGCCCTCATCGGCGCGTTCTTCTTCCACATCCTCGCCGCGTACCAGCTCACCCGCATGAACCGCCGGGCGCGGCCGACGCACTACCAGTCACGGCGCGACTACGCAGCGGCGAACTTCGCGTCGCGAACAATGCGCTGGACCGGCGTGATCGTCGGCCTGTTCCTGATCTTCCACCTGCTCGACCAGACGTGGGGACCGGGGAACTCCCACTTCGTGCGGGGCGACCCGTACCACAACATGATCGAGAGCTTCCATCGGGTGCCGGTGGCGATCGCGTACATCGTCGCGATGCTGGCGCTCGGCTTCCACATCTTCCACGGTGCGTGGAGCATGTTCCAGAGCCTCGGCTGGAACAACCCGCGTTTCAACCGCTGGCGCCGGTACTTCGCGACGACGTTCGCCGGCGTGATCGTCGTCGGGGAGATCTCGATGCCGCTGCTGATCGTCACGAGGATCTACCCATGAGCGAGCGACAGGCGGCCGGGTATCCCGGCCGGCAGCGAGCGGGGGCCGAGCGCCCCGGCGCGAAGCGCCAGGAGCGGAGGAGGTGAGCGACATCAAGCTCGAGTCGAAGGTGCCGCCCGGGCCACTCCCCGACAAGTGGGACGAGCACAAGTTCGCGGTGAAGCTCGTCAACCCGACCAACAAGCGGAAGTTCCGCATCATCGTCGTCGGTAGCGGCCTGGCGGGGGCGTCGGCCGCGGCCACCCTCGCCGAGCTCGGCTACGAGGTGACGATGCTCACCTACCACGACTCGCCACGCCGCGCGCACAGCATCGCCGCGCAAGGTGGCATCAACGCGGCGAAGAACTACCACAACGACGGCGACAGCGTGCACCGTCTCTTCTACGACACGATCAAGGGTGGCGACTACCGGTCGCGCGAGGGCAACGTCTACCGGCTCGCCCAGATCAGCCTCGACATCATCGACCAGTGCGTCGCGCAGGGGGTCCCCTTCGCGCGCGAGTACGGCGGGCTGCTCGACAACCGGTCGTTCGGCGGGGCGCAGGTCAGCCGCACGTTCTACGCGCGTGGTCAGACGGGTCAGCAGCTGCTGCTCGGCGCCTACCAGGCGCTGATGAAGCAGGTGAGCCTGGGCACGGTGCAGCTGCACCCGCGCACCGAGATGCTCGACGTCGTGCTCGACGACGGGCGCGCCGTCGGCATCGTCGCCCGCGACCTGGTCACCGGCGCGGTCCGGTCATTCTCGGGCCATGCCATCGTCCTCGCGACCGGCGGGTACAGCAACGTCTTCTTCCTGTCGACGAACGCGAAGAACAGCAACGTCACCGCGATCTGGCGGGCACACAAGCGCGGCGCGCTGATGGCGAACCCGTGCTTCACCCAGATCCACCCGACGTGCATCCCTGCGAGCGACGACTTCCAGTCGAAGCTCACGCTCATGAGCGAGTCGCTGCGCAACGACGGGCGCATCTGGGTGCCCAAGGAGTTCGGCGACGAGCGACCGCCGCACCTGATCCCCGAGGACGAGCGCGACTACTACCTCGAACGGCGCTACCCGACGTTCGGCAACCTCGTGCCGCGTGACGTGGCGTCGCGCGCCGCGAAGCGCGAGGTCGACGCGGGTCGCGGCGTCGGGCCGCGCCAGAACGGCATCTACCTCGACTTCACCGACGCGATCCTGCGGCTGAGCCGTAGCGTGATCGGAGAACGCTACGGGAACCTCTTCGAGATGTACGAGCGCATCACCGGCGACGACCCGTACTCGGTGCCGATGCGCATCTACCCGGCGGTCCACTACACGATGGGCGGGCTCTGGGTCGACTACGACCTGATGAGCAACGTCCCCGGGCTGTATGTGCTCGGCGAGGCAAACTTCTCCGACCACGGCGCGAACCGCCTCGGCGCGAGCGCGCTCATGCAGGGCCTCGCCGACGGCTACTTCGTGCTGCCCGCCACGATCAGCGACTACCTCGCGTCGATACTCGGCACCGAGCCCGTACCCGTCGACGACCCGGCGTTCACCCACGTCGAAGCCGACGTGCAGGACCGCGTCGACCGGCTGCTCGCGATCAACGGGTCACGCTCCGTCGACTGGTTCCATCGCGAGCTCGGCAAGATCATGTGGGACAACTGCGGCATGGCGCGCAGCCACGAGAGCCTCGACAAGGCGCTCGGCGAGATCCCGGCGCTGCGCGACGAGTTCTGGAGCGACGTGCGCGTGCTCGGCGAGGGCGAGACGCTGAACCAGTCGCTGGAGAAGGCGGGCCGCGTCGCCGACTTCCTCGAGTTCGGCGAGCTGCTCTGCTACGACGCCCGGCACCGCGAGGAGAGCTGCGGCGGGCACTTCCGCGTCGAGTACCAGACCGAGGACGGCGAGGCGCTCCGCGACGACGAGCACTTCGCGTACGTCGCCGCGTGGGAGCACGCCGGCGTCGACAAGGAGCCGATCCTCCACAAGGAGCCGCTCGAGTTCGAGCACGTCGCGCTCGCCCAGCGCTCGTACAAGTAGCCGGCAGCAAGGAGCAGCGCAGCAGCCCATGAAGGTCACGCTGAAGGTTTGGAGACAGCGCGGACCCGAGACGGACGGGGGGTTCGAGACCCACGAGGTCGACGACGTCAGCCCCGACATGTCGTTCCTCGAGCTGTTCGACGTCCTGAACGAGCGGCTCATCGCGGAGCGCAAGGAGCCGATCGCGTTCGACCACGACTGCCGCGAAGGCATCTGCGGCTCGTGCTCGATGATGATCAACGGCCGCGCCCACGGGCCCGAGCGCGGCACCGCCACCTGCCAGCTCCACATGCGCAAGTTCGAGGACGGCGCCCACATCACCGTCGAGCCCTGGCGGGCCCGGGCCTTCCCGGTGATCAAGGACCTCGTCGTCGACCGCAGCCCGTTCGACCGGATCATCGAGGCCGGCGGCTTCATCACCGCCCCGACGGGCAGCGCGCCCGACGGCAACCTCATCCTGATCCCGAAGGAGGTGGCCGACGCGTCGATGGACGCCGCCGCGTGCATCGGCTGTGGCGCGTGCGTCGCCGCCTGCCCGAACGGCGCGGCGCACCTGTTCACCGCGGCGAAGGCGCAGCACCTCAACCTGCTGCCGCAAGGTCAGCCCGAGCGCTGGTCGCGTGTCGTCGCGATGGTCGACGAGATGGAGCGCTGGTTCGGGTCGTGCACGATGCACGGCGAGTGCGAGGCCGCGTGCCCTAAGGAGATCAGCATCGACTTCATCGCGCTGCTCAACCGCGACTGGTTCAAGGCCCAGTTCAAGCAGCGTCGACTGGCTGGTCAGGTCGCCTGATCGGCGACAGAAGGGCCGACGGGCACGACGTCTAGAGTTGGTCCCCTGGTGGCGGACGGAGCAGACGGCCCCGACGGGTCTCCGGAGCCCACGCCGAGCGTCGAGACGGAGCCCACGTCGCGACGGATCCCGCGATGGCTCGTGCAAGCGGCACAGATCTTCGGATTGTGCGGCTTTGCCGTCGCGCAGCCGGTCTTCGACCTCCTCGGCAACAACGCGACGTTCTTCGTCGCGCACGACGCCGGGGCGGGCACGATCATCTTCTTCACGCTCGTGCTGCTCTTCGTGCCACCGGCGATTGTTTTCGGCGTGGTCGCGATCGCGCGGGCGATCTCCGAGCAGGTCGGCCATTGGGCGATGACGGTCGTCGTCGGTGGCCTCGTCGCGCTGACGATCGTGCCGATCATCGACCGGTCCCAAGGACTGTCGACCAAGGTCTTCCTCGCGCTGTTCGTGGTCGTCGGTGCCGCCGCGGGCTTCCTCTATCACCGCTTCACTGCGGCACAGACGTTCACCACCTATCTCTCGCCGATGCCGCTGCTGTTCGCGTTCGTGTTCCTGTTCGCGAGCCCGGTGAACACCTTGATCAGCGGGGGTGACACCGCAGCCGCGGCCGAGGTATCGGGCGGCCGCAACACGCCGGTGGTCATGCTCATCCTCGACGAGCTGCCGCTCGGCGGCCTGCTGAACTCGAAGGGCGAGCTCGACAGCGTGCGCTTCCCCGGCTTCGCCAAGCTCGCGTCGGTCTCGACGTGGTACCCGAACGCGACCACCGTCGCGGCCTATACGAACCAGGCGACGCCGGCCCTGCTGTCCGGCACCCTCCACAACGCGAACGAGCTCCCGGTCGCGGCGACCATCCCACGCTCGCTGTTCACGATGCTGGGTGGGACGCATCCGCTGTCGGTGCAGGAGACCGTCACCCGGATGTGCCCCAAGAACCTCTGCAACAGCGCCAACTACTCGACCGGTGACAGCGGCAGCCTCAGCAAGGACGCCGCGATCGTCTACCTGCACACCGTGCTCCCCAACGGCCTCGCGGAGCGGTTCGGGCTCCCGGCGATCGACAGCGGCTGGGGCGGCTTCGGCGACAACGTCGGCACGACCGGAGGCAACCAGCCGGTGAGCGCGCGGGAGTGGGCGGCGCAGATCCGCGGCGACGGGAATCGCGACAACGCGGCGCGGTTTCGGCGCTTCGCGCGCTCGATCGACGGCTCGCCGAAGCTCTCGTACCTCCACCTCAACATGCCGCACGTCCCGTGGCGCTATCTCCCCGACGGCACCCAGTACAACGGCGGCGAGCTGATGCCCGGCACGCCGGACTTCTCGCACTGGGGCAACGACAAGGACGCGACCGACGTCGGCAGGCAGAGGTTCATGCTCCAGCTGAAGTGGGCCGACCTGCTCGTCGGTCGGCTGGTCGACCGTCTGCGCCACAGCGGCGTGCTCGACCGCGCCATGGTCGTCGTCGCCTCCGATCACGGCGGGAGCTTCGAGCCGGGTCATCATCGGCGCGCGCTGCCGCTCGACGACATCAACAAGGACGAGGTGCTACCGGTCCCCTTGTTCATCAAGTACCCGGGCGAGACAGCGGGCAAGGTCGATGCGAAGCACGTCCAGACGATCGACGTGCTACCCACGATCGCCGACGCGCTCTCGCTCAACCTGCCGAAGGACTGGAAGTTCGACGGGCAGTCGATCCTGAAGCCGCGCCGCGGCGCCGAGCACCAGATCGCGTTCGCGGCCGACAAGAGCCTCGTCGACGTGCCCGACGGCATCCAGCCCGCGGTGATGGCTCGCCAGATGGAGAGGGTGTTCGGTAAGAGCGGCGGGCCGCACGACCTGTACGCCTTCGGCCCTTATCGCTCGCTCGTCGGGCAGCCGGCCGCCCCGCTCGAAGGCGCGCCTGCAGGCGGCAGCGTGAGCCTCAAGTTCCCCGGCTTCTACTCGGCCGTCGACACGAAGTCGGGGGTGCTTCCCGCGATGTACCAGGGAACCGTGAGCAACGTCTCACCCGACGCATGGGTTGCCGTGTCACTCAACGGGACCATCGCCGGCGACGGGCCGGTCATCGTCACGGACACGCTCAACGTGTTGCTCGACCCGCAGTACTTCAAGGACGGCCAGAACGCCGTCAAGGTGTACCTGATCGGGGCGGACGGCCGCTCGCTGCACGAGCTGCGCGGGGCCTGACCGCGGCGCCTCGCGCTACCCGCGGGGTCGCAGGTGGTACAGCACACGCGTCGCCGACGGCAGCGTCTGCTGCTCGACCACCTCGAAACGAGGCGCGAGCGCCGCTTCCCATTCCTCGCGGCGGTAGCGGTCGAATCGCCGGTCGCGCTTCGAGCGCATGAGGCGCTGCACCATCGGGTCGTCGGGGAGCGGGAGCTCGGCGACCACCTCGCAGCGCCACCCGGCCAGCAGCTCGGCGATCTCGTCGAGCGGGATCGTGCGCGTGATCGCCATGTGGTGGACGACCGCGAGGAACAGCACGAGGTCTGGTTGCACGCGCTCGGCGAACGGCGGCCGCTCCCGCCCGCGCCAGCCGATGCCACCCGAAGGATCGGCGAGGTCGACCGTCAGCGGCAGCACCTTGCGCTCGTCGCGTTCGCGCAGATGACGGTAGAGCGTGTCGACCACGACGGGGTCGGCGTCGACTGCGACCGCGTAGTCGGCGTGCGGCAGCGCGAGGTCGGTGAAGTACCCGTCGTTCGCGCCGAGGTCGAGCACCTGACCGCGGTGGCGCTGCGCGGCGACCCGCTGCACGAGGTCGCTCTTTGCCGCGAGGTCGTCGTCGCCGTAGTGCGCACGCTCCGAATATCCCGACCACTCGCTCTCACCGGGCTTCCACCGCAGCTTCGTGACCGCCTTGCGCAGCTTGCGCACCTGAGCCTTGAGGATGACCGGGCCCAGCCCCGCCGCCTTCCCCTCCGCGCGCAGATCGCGGTCGCTCGCCGCGTACCGCTGCTCGAGACGTGCGTGGAGCACGACGTTCGTGAACGCGCCGCCGCGGAGCTTGTCGCGGGTGCGCAGCGTCGAGGCCGCGTCGGCCGGCGTGATGCCTTCGAGCGAGCCCCGCAGCCACGGCTGGAACGGGATGCGCCGCTTCGCCTGGAGCAGCAGCGGGTTCAGGAAGAGCTGGCAGAACTGGCGGTAGCCGAACCAGACCTCGCCGCGCCGCAGCTGCTCGAACGACCCGACGTCGATGAACGTGGGGTGGCAACCCGCGAACTGCACGTTGTACGGCGTCGCGTCCTTCGTGATCAGTCCCTCGTCGATCGCGCGCTCGGTCAGCGTGAGCGTGAGAAGCGCGGCGTCGCGCAGCATCTCGAAGGTCCACTCGTAGGGGTACGAGATGACCGGGATCCGGTCGTGCTCGAGCGCGGCGACCCACTCGCCGTCGACGCCGTCCGGGACGGCGTCGAGCCGGTGGGTGGCGACGACATCGCCCGTGGCGAGCGCGTCCGCGTAGAGACGGGACCCTTCGAGCGCGGCGAAGTCGTCGGCCGCCTCCTCCCCGAGCGCTCGCAGGACCCGACCGTCCAGGTCGAAGACACGGCTGGCCGGATCGCGAAACGAGCCGGGGTCGGGCCCGGGCATTGCGGGGCGCGCCGTCAGGACGGCTTGGTGGAGCTGGGCGCGTCGTCGGGCTTGCTGACGAGCTGCCCCCGCGCCTCCTTCGCCTTCTCGCGGTGCTTGGGCGAGAAGACACCGAGGATCCGGTGCCAGAACATCTTGAAGAAGACGGCGACCCCGGCGATGCCGCCGGCGATGGCCGCGAGGACGACGCTGACCGAACCGGCGTCGAGGTATCCGAACATTCGGGGAGCGTACCCAGGTCGACCGGCGAGCCTCAAACCGTCGAGTTCGACGAGGTCACGGCGTCACCGCGTCGAGCGCGCCCTTCAGGTCCCGCACCAGGTCGTCGGTCGTCTCGAGACCGACCGAGAGTCGCACGAGCGCGGGATGGACCGCGAGTGGTGAGTCGGCCGCCGACGCGTGCGTCATCCGCGCCGGGTGCTCGATGAGGCTCTCGACGGCCCCGAGGCTCTCGGCCAGCGTGAACAAGCGGGTGCGGGCCACGATCGCCAGCGCCGCGTCCTCGCCGCCCGCGGCGACGAAGCTGATCATGCCGCCGAAGTCGCTCATCTGACGACGGGCGACGTCGTAGCCGGGATGGCCGGGAAGCCCCGGGTAGAGGACCTGCGCGACCGCCGGGTGCTCAGCGAGCAGCGCGACGACGGCGCGTGCGTTCTCGCAGTGACGGTCCATCCGCACCGCGAGCGTCTTGAGACCACGCAGCACGAGATAGCAGTCGAACGGCGACGGGACGGCACCGACCGCGTTCTGCACGAACGCGACCCGCTCCGCGAGCGCGGCGTCGGCGAGCGCGACGAAGCCGCCGACGACGTCGGAGTGGCCGCCGAGGTACTTCGTGCTCGAGTGCACGACGACGTCGGCGCCGAACTCGATCGGGCACTGGAGGTACGGCGTCGCGAACGTGTTGTCGACGACGACCCGCGCACCGCGTTGGTGCGCGACCGCCACGACGCCCTCGATGTCCACGATCGTGAGCCGCGGGTTGGTCGGCGTCTCGACCCAGACGAGCCTCGTCTCGTCGCGCCAGGCGGCGTCGAGCGCTTCGCTGTCGGTGAGGTTCACGGCCGACCACTCGATCCCGGCCGGGCCGAGCACGCGGGCCAGCAGCCGGTAGGTGCCGCCGTACGCATCGTCGGGAATGACCACGTGGTCGCCGGGAGCGAGCAGCCGGAGCACTGCGTCCTCCGCGGCCATGCCGCTCGCGAAGGCAAAGCCGTGTGCAGCCGACTCGAGGGACGCAACGCACTGCTCGAGCGCGCGCCGCGTCGGGTTGTCGGAACGCGCGTACTCGTAGCCGGCGTGCTTGCCGACCTCGTCCTGCGCGAACGTCGTCGCCAGCGTGATCGGCGGGACGACCGCGCCCGTCACCGGGTCGGGTGGTTGCCCGGCGTGGATGGCGCGGGTCTCGAACCCGTCCCCGGGGGTCAATCGGCTCATCCGGGCGAGCGCGAGGCGAGGAACTGGAGGACGTCCTGGCGCGTGAGGAGGCCGACGGGGTGGCCGCCGTCGAGCACCAGCACCGACGTCGCGCGGTCGAGGTACGACACGACGTCGCTGACCGTCTCGCCGATGCCGACCATCGGCATCGCGGGCTCCATCACCTCCTTGACCGGTCGGTCGAGCACCGACGGGTCGCGGAACGCCTTGTCCATCAGCTCGAGCTCGCTGAGCGTCCCGCTCACCTCCTTCGCCGCGAGCGGCTGCTCCTTCGTCACGCTGACGACGAGCTGTGACACCCCGAGGTCGCGCATGAGCGCGAAGCCGCGGCGCGCCGGCTCCTCCGGGGTGATCAGCACGAGGTTCGGGATCGAGCCGTCCTTCGCGCGCAGCACGTCGCCGGCGTGAGCAGCACGACGATAAGGTCGCCGGGGCCGAGCTCGGTGCCGACGACCAACGCGGCGTGCACGGCGGTGCCGCACGAGCCACCGATGAGCAGGCCCTCTTCCTGGGTGACGCGCCGCGCCGCGGCGAACGAGTCGGCGTCGCTGACCATGACGGTCCGGTCGACGAGCGACGGCTCGTAGGTCGGTGGCCAGAAGTCCTCGCCGACACCCTCGACGAGGTAAGGGCGACCGGTCCCGCCGGAGTACACGGAGCCCTCCGGGTCGGCGCCGATCACCTGGATGTCGGGGTTCATGCGCTTGAGGTAGCGCGCGACACCGGTGATCGTGCCGCCGGTGCCGATCCCGGCCACGAAGTGGGTGATGCGGCCGACGGTCTGCTGCCAGATCTCGGGGCCGGTCGACCGCTCGTGCTCGTCGGGGTTCGCCTGGTTGTAGTACTGGTTGGGGCGGTACGCACCGGGGGTCTCGCGCGTCAGCCGGTCCGCCACCGAGTAGTAGGAGTCGGGATGCTCCGGGGGGACCGCGGTCGGGCAGACGACGACCTCCGCGCCGTACGCGCGGAGCAGCGCGACCTTCTCGTCACTCATCTTGTCGCTCATCACGAAGATGCAGGGGTAGCCGCGCTGCGCGCCGACGATCGCGAGCCCGACGCCGGTGTTGCCCGAGGTCGGCTCGACGATCGTGCCTCCGGGCTTCAGCAGTCCCTCGCGCTCGGCGGCGTCGATCATCGCGATCGCGGGACGGTCCTTCACGCTGCCGCCGGGGTTGAGCATCTCGAGCTTCGCGACGAGGTCGCACGACAACGCGCTCCCGACGCGGCCGAGCCGGACCATCGGCGTGTTGCCGACGAGGTCGAGCAGCGAGTCCGCGATGGCGGGTTGGTCGTCGGGCACGAGCGCAACGGTAGTGCCGGTCGGGAACCGCACCGCCGGGCGCAGCGTCCAACGAGGCGCTCGCTACTGACGCAACCGGGAGGCAACCGAGTCCCGCGCTCGAGCGTCGATCGCGCAGATGCGGTTCAGGTTCGCGCTCGCGCTCTCGCTGCTGCTCCTCATGGTGTCGGCACCGGCGGCACATGCCGGCGGAGGCGGCGGCGGCGAGCTGTGCCGGGCGTACACGAGCGGACGGGTCGTCTCGCTTCGAGACGTGTGCTTCGACGGCGTCGTTCACTTCGCGCAGCCGGGCACGAAGCTGGAGATCGTCAACAACGGCACGATGAACCACGACGTCAACGCGGTCGACGGCTCGTTCGCGAGCGGGATCCTGGGCCCGGGCGACACCTACGAGATCACGCTCGGCCATGCCGGCGTCGTCCACTACTACTGCAGCCTCCACGGCAACTCCCACGGCTACGGGATGGCCGGCGTCATCGTCGTCGGGTCGCGCAGCGCGACGCCGTTCGCGTCAGACGCCGCGCACGGCAACTCCACGGCCGCACTCGCTCTCGCGTTGGTCGCCGCGGTGCTCGTGATCGGGGCAGCAGTCGCGTACTCGATCTCGGAACGGCCTCGCCGGAGGGTCTGAGCACGCCCGGATGGCGCGTATTCCGTCCTCCTAGACTCCGGCGCGTGCACGAGCACTCGTTCTCGGTCGATGTCGACGCACCGCGAGAGGAGGTGTGGGAGGTCTTCTGGTACCGGGCACCCGATCGACCGCAGGCGAAGATCGGCACGATCGAGATCCTCCATCCCGGCGACGAGGTCGGCGAGGGATTGGTCCGGCACTGCACGTTCCCGGTCCCCCGCTTCCTCTTCTCGGGTGGTGTCGGCCAGTCGTGGGAATGGCTCACGGACGTGCGCCCGTACGACAGCTGGCGCTACGACGCGATCGGGAAGCCGCTGTGGTCACGCGCCGAAGGCCACACCCGCTTCGAGGACCTGGGTGACGGGCGGACGCGCATCCACTTCACCGAACGCTACGAGGCGTTCAACCCGTGGATGCGGCGCATCGGGCTCGAGCGGTACGTCCACCGCAGCCTCTCGCGCGACAACGACGCGATCCTCGCCGCCATCGAGGGCGGCGTCCGCTGGCACCGGCGGCGCAAGTCCCGGGCTGCGGAGCAGGCATCGTGAAGCGCGCGATCCAGCCGGTCGTCGTGGTCATCGCGTTCGCCGTCGCGACGGCGGGTGTCGCCCGCGCAGCTGCCCCGCCGTTCGAGCCGTTCGAGGCCGCGGCCGCCGGCTTCACGATCGGCATCCCAAAGGACTGGGCGCCGTTCGATCTCTCGAAGGAGACCCAGGCCGGCGTGCAACGCGCCCTCAAGCGAGCCGGAGCCGAGCACCCCGACGAGCTCGCCGCGATCGTCCCGACCCTGCGGGCGCAAGGTGGCGTGCTCTATGCCGTCGACCCGAAGCAGCACGACGGCCTCAACGCGAACCTCAACGTCGTGCGCGGTCCGCTCCTGAACCGCACCATCACCGACTTCGACCAGGCCCTCCGGGCGCCGTTCAAGAACCTCAAGGCGAAGGCGCCGAAGATCGCGCCGGTCGAGATCGACGGTGTCGCCGGGCGCAAGGCGGCGGGCCGCGTCAAGGTCGGCGACACGAACGTGCTGCTCGAGCAGGTCATCGTCCCGGTCGGCGACAAGTACCTCCAGTTCACGCTGTCACTACGGCCGGGTGCGGCGAGCAAGCGACTGGCCGGCACGTTGATCAAGAGCATCGACCTCGCCTAGTGCCGCGTCAACGCAACCTTTGCCCGGCTTCGCAAGCTGTGGTCAGACCGGTGTTAGAGGACGGCCGCGTGGACGAGTCCGGTAGCTCCGACGACGCCCGTCTTCGGATGTGCCGTGTCGAGAAGCAGGTAATCGCCCAGGGACGCGAGTCGCAGGGCCAATGACATAGCGCCCTCCCCGACTACTGGAACCGTCAGCATGAGCTGCTTGGGGGCGAGCTGGTCGCGCAAACGAGCGAGCGCGCCCGTGGTCATCCGATGCGCCCGAGCGAGGTGCACGATCGTCGGATCCAGCAGAGCTGCCGTCCTGGCGATCCGTCCTGGGTCGGTCGACAAGGACAGGGCGACCAGACTTGCCTCTTCGACTTGTTCAGCGATCGCTCTTGCAGTCGCTTCGTCCACGCAGTCCCAGGCGTCGATCCTCTCGTCGACGACGAGACCGACGTGATCGGCGCCCAGCCTGGCGACATCGACGGCATCCCGAACCGTGGTGACACCGTAGATCTGCACCAGCACGCGAGCAGCCTCGCAGTTCCGCGCCCAATGCCGGCGGTAGGGGACGGCGGGGGCGCGTCTGGGAGAGTGTCGTTGGGGGGTGCTTCCCAGCACGACCCGTCGAGGCCCGCGCTTCGGCGTGGGCAGGCGTGACGGTTTAGCGAGCCCGTCGGGCGGAACGCCGGGGCGGCTCGGCGGCCTGCGCGAGTTGCCAGCTGTCCTGGGCTCCTTCGGGCGCGGTCCAGTCGGGAAGCGGCATCAGCAGCCTGCGCGATAGGCCAAGGACGTAGGACTCGTATCCACTTCGCAGCCTGGCGAGCTTGGAGGCGGCGTCGTCGGGAAGGTGCCATTCGCTGCCTGCAAGCCGCGTACGGAGCCGCGCGAACGCAAGTGCGTCGAGCCGGTCAAGGTCGTCGGCGGGCGGCGCGTGCAGCGCGCGGGCCAGGTCGACCGCGGCGTGCCGGCACATCGCGTACGTCAGCTTTGCTTGACGATGAGCGCGGCGCTGTTCCGAAACGAGCACGACCGAGCATGTGTCGAGCACAGCGGTGAGCGCTGCGAGCCACGACTGGTTGTCGTGGTGCGAGCGGTAGAAGCCGAGGGTCGGAAACGACAGCAGGCTCTCAAGGAGATCGGCGCTCCAGCCTTCCCAAGCAAGAAGGAACGGGGCGAGGTCGTCACTGCCTTCGCTGGTGTTGCGTGCGAGGAGCTCACCAGCGCTCGGCGGAGAACCAGCCCGCGCGTCGAGCTGCGAGATGTAGGTCTCGCGGCGCGAGAACGCCTGGTACAGGGTCGGCAGATACGCGACAAGCAGCGCGAGCGTTGCGAAGCCAGTGCCGCCCGCGGCGATTGCCAGCATCCTGGCGCCGGTGCCGTGCGGTACCACGTCGGTGAGGCCGAGCGTGAAGAGCATCGACGCCGCGATGTATACGGCGTCGCCGAACGAAGGCACGTGGCCGCCGAGGTCATGGGCAAAGGCCCACAGTGCGAGCGCGTATCCCAGGATGATCGTCGTGAACCACAAGGTGATGGTGAACAGCAACGACCCGGGTCCGTAGTAGCTGAGTATTCGCTCGCGGCGCGGGCTGTCGCGGACGGCGGTCGCGGCCGCACGGTATGCGGGCCATGTCACGGCGTAGACGCCTTCGGTGATACGCCACCGCCGGCCCACGCGCTGCGGCAGCACGATCGTCTCGAACGCCTCGAACAGGACGGCCGCCACGAGAAGCAGACCAGCGACGCCAACGACAGGTCTCACGCCAGAATGTGCGACTCGAGGGCGGCCAAGTCCACATACAACGACGTCGCTCCCCTACCGGTTCGCTCGTCGAAGGCGCGGGAAAGCGCGGAAGCACAATCGGCGTCAGCGCAGTACCGCCAGTCCTCGCCCGATTCGTACGACTGGACGATCGGGTAGTGCTGCGATCCGAAGTGCGCGCTGGCATGGCGGTGCGGCGAGTTGTCGCAACAGCCGACGTGTCCGCAGCTCATGCACATCCGCAGGTGCACCCAACTGCCGCCGATACGCAGGCAGTCCTCGCATCCTGGCTCGACGGTGTCACGTCCGCCACCGTGTTGAGGTCGGTGCAGGTCTCAGCCATCGTCCCTGACCACCCGCCCGACGCGCGTAGGCGGGTTCACGGAGCGACGTCGAGCGCGGCCCGGTCCCATCCGGCGAGTTCGGCTGCGGCTTCGTAGGTGCTCTGGAAGAACGAGAGCAGGAAGGCGTCGGGGTGCTCGGCGGTGCGGACCGCGGCATAGGGCAGGAGGAACTCGCCCATCTCATGGTCGTAGTAGGCGGCCTCGGGCGTGACCAGAGCCACCTGACGGCGCCGGCCGTCGGACGTGCGCATGTCGAGCACCTGGTCGACCCGGTCGAACTCGATCTCGACACCCGTCGTACCCGCGTGCATCAGCGACGTCGTCAGACCCCGCGCCGACACATAGAACGCGGGCCATATCTGCGCCGCGGCGTCGCCGGTGCGAGCGATCTGCGACGTCACTGCCGGTAACCCTCGACCACGCCTTCAGGGCGGACGGTCGCGTCGTCAGGATCCTGTCCGACAGCGCGGCGCGCTCGACGCTGGCGCAGGAGATCCCAGCACTGGTCGAGCGCGACCTCGATACCGCGCAGGCGGCCCAAGTCGTCGGAGGAAAGACCGTCCTGTGCGTGCGATCGCTCCAGAGCATGTTCCTCGTCGGCGAGTTCGCCGATCCGCCGTACGATCTCGACGTCGTCCATCCGGCGCTCCTCTCGACGATGTCCGTTCACCGCCTGGCGTCAGCTTCGCGCTCCGGGCGGAGCGTCGCCTAGAGACGGCACCGATAACGACCGCAGCTGCGTAACCACCCGGTGATGTTCCCCGTGTTTCGTGGAGTCGATTTGGTTGACTTCATGCCACTGCGAACGGTTGGGTGTGGAGTCTCTCGTGCTCGATAGGGGTGTGCATCTCGAGGGCGCTATGACGGCGTTGGTTCGAGCCGAGCGAGGAACGAGCGGGATCACCGCGGGCTTGTTGCCCTTGCCCATGATCCGCAGCGTTCGATGGCCGCGCTCGAAACCGAGGTTCTCGACATTGGTGGCGCAAGCCTCGCTGACCCGCAGACCGTTGAGCCCAAGCAGCACCGCAAGCGCGGCGTGGTCGCGGTCGTAGTGCTCGGCGGTGAACAGGAACACCCCGAGTTCGGAGCGATCCAGACCACGAGCATCCGAAGGGTGGACCTGCGGGCGCCGGACGTACTGCGACGGGTTCGAGAGGACGCGTCCGTCGATGTGAGCGAAGCGATAGAAGCCGCACACCGTCGAGAGCCGCCGGTCGATCGTTGACGCAGCCAACCCGCGCTCCTCAAGAGAGCTGCGGTACAGCTCGATATGTGGCCGGGTCGCTTCCAGCACAGCAAGGCCGACGTCGGCCGCCCACGGGAAGAAGCCTCGGAGGTCGTGTCGGTACGCGTCCAGCGTCCGGCCGCTGTACCGCGCGAGGAACGCTGCCGCCGCGAGCTGCGCCGGATCCGCGACGTGCTCGTGCTCGGCGACCTGGATGATCGTGGTCGACTCGATGGTGGTCATGGCGGTACCTCCTGTCATCGGAGGTCCAGCCAATCCCCCACCGGCAACCGGCAGTATGGGGCAGTCGCGACCCACGACACATCGGGCATCATTCGACGGAGCTGCGGGGTGACCTCGAGGCCGTTGCCACCGAACTCGGGATCAGGCGGACGGCGTACAGCCTCGACGGCGGTCTCCCCGTGGATCTCGCAGGGGTCGACATCACGTGCCGGGCACCTGCCCCGACTGCGCGGCCCGCTCGAATCGCGGTGAGCCCGCCTCCTAGCGCGCCCGCTGGTACCGGCAGACCTGCACGCCCGTCGCCGCCGTGGTGGCGGACACGAGCTCGAACCGGCGCGCCGCGCCGTCGGTCGGGAAGATGCCCTTGCCGCCGCCGAGCACGATCGGTTCGATCATCAGGTTCAGCTCGTCGACGAGGTCCGCCTCGAGCAACGACCGCACGAGCTGCGCGCTGCCCATGACGTTCACGTCACGACCCGGTCGCTCGCGCAGCGCCGTCACGGCCGCAACGAGGTCGGCACCGCGGATCAGCGAGGTAGGCGCCCACGTGAGGTCCGCCTCGGACAGCGTGTTCGAGACGACGTGCTTCTCGACCGCGTTGATCCAGTCGGCGAAGGGGTCACCGGCCCGCCCGGGCCACGCGCCGGCCATGACCTGCCACGTGCGCCGGCCGTAGAGGAGCCCGTCGGTCCGCTCCGCGACCTCGTTGATGCTCGACCCCATGACCTCGGGGTCGAAGAACGGCATGGACCACCCGCCGTGCTGGAAGCCCCCGTCCGTGTCTTCGTCGGGGCCGCCGGGAGCCTGCACGACACCGTCGAGGCTGATGAACTCGCTGATCACAATGCGCATGCCGTGTAGACGATGCCACAGACCCGAACTCATCGCGGTTCTGAGGCGTGCGCCGAAGGATCTGAGGAGCGTGCTCCTGTGGCCGACAACCGCCGCCGGACACAGCGCCATAAGAGGCGTTACCCGCCGCGGAGCCGGCGGTAGGGGACGCCTGGCCACCGCGCTAGATCCGCACCATCCGCCGAACCAAGCGATCTGCGATGGAAGCCGGCGTGACGCGTGAGAGCACCAGTGCGACCCTCTGCTCGGTGCCGCAGTAGTAGCGGGCTCGAGGGTGGCGAGTTGTGAGCGCACGCTCGATCGTGGCAGCGACATCCTCAGCAGCTGCCGCACGATCGAGCATTCGTCGATTGAGTTGCTTGAACGTATCCGCTGCGCGCGAGTACCGAGCCCGCTCACTCTGGCGCACAGCAGCAATGCCATCGTCAAGGGCCTCGTCATAAGCCGTGCGCTGGGCTTCGACGTCGTGCCACTGCGTCATTCGCGCTCCGCACCGTCCCGAAAACCTGGAACCCGTTGCGTCCAAGGCGCAGCGCCGTCGCCCGCCCGATTCCTCGCGAGAGGTCCCCGTCACCACAATCGAACGCGCCATCGGGCAAGTCTGCACGAGCGTCCTGGTCGTGACAGACAGCGTCCCAGATGTGCCGCTCGAGGCCGGTCGGCGCTGCCGATCAGCCGCCGGCGACGAAGGCGACGACGACGTACGCAGCATGGCGGTCGAAGTTCTGCCGTCGGCGGTCGTAGATCGTCGTCGTGCGGACCAAGCACACTCCCGGCGGTCAGGGACACTGCGTCTCACGCGTACCTCGACCTCGCCGGCCGAAAAATCGGGATCGGCCTCACGGGCGATCGAGGGAAGATCGTCGCCATGGAGAAGCGGGGCATCACGCCCGCCGTCGCAGCTCGGCTGGTCGCCACGCAGTTTCCGCGGTGGGCCGATCTCCCGGTCGTGCCGGTCGCGCTCGACGGGTGGGACAACACCACCTTCCGTCTTGGCGACGAGTTGTGCGTGCGCCTCCCGAGCGCCGACGCCTATGTGGCACAGGTCGAGAAGGAGCATCGTTGGTTGCCGATCCTCGCTCGCCAGCTGCCCCTGCCGATCCCAGAGCCGGTAGCCGTAGGACGGCCCGGCGGTGGGTTCCCCAGGCCGTGGTCGATCTACCGATGGATCGAGGGCGACCACGCGAGCGTGGATCGGATCGCGAACCTCACCGTGTTCGCGGCTGACCTCGCGGGGTTCCTCGCCGCGCTATACGCGATCGATGCGAGCGGAGGACCGCCGCCCGGGATGCACAACTTCTTCCGTGGCGGCCCGGTCGACACCTATGACGCGCAGTCGCGAGCGTCGATCGAGCTGTTGGCTGATGAGATCGACCCCGAGGTTGCGACCGAAGTGTGGGAAGCAGCCCTCGCCAGCACATGGGATCGGTCGCCGGTGTGGGTGCACGGAGACGTCGGCGCTTCGAACCTGCTCGTCGCAGAGGGGGCCCTGCGAGCGGTGATCGACTTCGGGTGCGCTGCCGTTGGTGACCCTGCCTGCGATCTGGTGATGGCCTGGACCTTCTTCGCCGGCGAGAGCAGAGAGGTCTTTCGAAGCGGCCTTCCTTTCGACGACGCGACCTGGGCTCGTGGCCGTGGATGGGCGCTCTGGAAGGCGCTCATCACCCTCGTCCAGGAGAAGGAAGGAGGTGCGGACGCGAACGCCGCCGCGCGCCGGTTTGGATGGCGGAGCGGCGCCCGCGAGGTCATCGACCTTGTTCTCGCCGATCACGGCCGCTCGTCATGATCCGAGAGTTTGAGCGCGATGGGAGCCCTCTGGACCCGCGTCCCGGCGTTCAGGGACACTCTCACCTCGTCGATCTGTGCCTGCTCTCGTACCAGAAGGTTCGCGGAGCGGCAGTACGCGCTACTGGCTTGCGCGCTCTGGCCTCGCGGTGTCGGGTTCGATCTCGGCGTCTGGTCTGGCCGCGGTGAAGCGGCCGCTGAGGCCGCGGTGGATGCGAAGCGCGAAGCTGGGATCTTCGATGATGGTTCCATCGATGGTGATGTTTCCCCTGCGCGCGAGGGCGGGGAGCGCGGCGCTCATTTCGGCCATGGCGAGGTGCTGGCCGATGCAGCCTCGGGGACCGAGCCCGAACGGGAGCAGTGCATGGTGTTGTTCGCTCGCGTCGCTGTCATGTCGTGATGGGTCGAAGCGCAACGGGTCGGGCCAGGTGTTCGGGTCACGGTTGATGCCGCGCAGGTAGATGGTGGCGAGTTGGCCGCGTCGAACTGGGGTGGTGACGCCCTGCGAGGTGAGGGTGATTCCAGCCTTGGTCGGTGTTCGGGGGATACCCCACACCGCCGGGGTGAGGCGCAGCGTCTCTGTGAGGAACAGAACTGTGTAACGGTCGGGGTCGTCACGGACTCGGGTCCACTCGTCGGGTGTGCGGGCGCCGTGCACGAGCGCCCACGACAGCGCTGCGGATGTGGTCTCGTTACCAGCCAAGAAGAGGCCGAGGACGTGGCTGCGGAGCTGGTCGGGGGCGAGCGCGTTACCCGATGACCGCGTGCTCAACAAAGCGCCGAGCACGTCGTCGCCCGCGCGGCCTGTTGTGTTGGCTCGTGCGATGACTTCGTCGGCGTAGGCGTTGAGGACCGCACGGTGGTGTTTCATCTCTCGTCCGCGCGCCCCAAGGGCGACCGGGATGAAGCCGGTGAGCTTGCCGAGTTGTATGCCCACCCAGCGGACCACTTCGCGTTGATGATGCGCGATCTCCTCTGCTCGGGTCCGGTCGAGCTGTTCGCCGAGCAGTACCCAGGCAGCGAGGCTCAGCGCGATCCGGCCCATGGCGAGCTCGAGGTCGATCGTCGTGTCGTGCGGAATCGCGCCGACTTCGTCGTCGATGAGCGCGTCGATGTCGCCGAGACGTTGTTGGAGGGCCTTCTTTCGGAAGGCCGGCGCGACGGAAGGCTGCAGCTCCGCCCACGCCTTGTCGGATTGTGTGAAGAGGTTCTCGCCGACTCCCACGCGTATGGGAGCGAGGGTCGCGGGCGGCCTCGTCCATGACGAACTGTCGGTGACGAGCATGGTCCGAGCCACTTCGGGATCGGTGACCACCCACGTCTTGACCGGACCCATTCGCAACGCCACGACGGGACCGATGGCTGCCGCTTCGTCGAGCCAACGCAACCGGTCGGCATCGAAGAGTCTCAGCGCTTTGGTGATGGAACGGTGCACCCTCAGTTCCGGTGCGGTACTCATGGAACTCCGATGACTCGACCTCGGCATCTTCGTGCCGCTGCTGACACCAAGCAAGTGCCTCACGTGCGCAACGCGACACATCTGCCGCCACCGTCGGCCACGCCTGAGAGCCCGCTGTACAGATCCGCGCCCAGATCAAACGGCAGCTGACCCGGCGTACTGGGATACCTCAGACCTGCTTTCGGATGCTGGAAGCGCTGGCCATGGCTAGACCCCCGAACCGAGCGGTTGCGGCGTTGACAATTGACTAGCCCCGGGTGCCGTCGGCGGGCTCGACCAGCACGAGCGGGATCTCACGGTCGGTCCTCGTCTGATAGCCGGCGTACCCCTTGTAGGCGGCGGTCACCCGGGGCCACAGCGCCGCCCGCTCCTCCGGGGTCGCCACCCGTGCCCGCATCGACTGCTTCGGCTTCCCGGCGAACGCCACCTCCACGTCGGGATGGTCACGCAGGTTGAGGAACCAGGCGGGGTGATGGTCGTCGCCGCCGCGGGACGCGACGATCACGATGGCGTCGCCCGCCTGTACCGGCGACGTCAGCATCACCGTGCGGGGCTGGCCGCTCTTGCGTCCCGTCGTCGTCAGCTCGAGCACCGGCATCCCGCCGGCCCGCCATCCGAGCCGCCCGCCGCTGATCTTGAGCAGGCCCCGGTGCAAGGTGTTCATGGCCTTCAGCTGCAGGTCGGTCGGCATTCAGCAAACAATACGAGCGCGCCGAACATGCCGCCGGAGCGATCGGTTACTGACCCGGCGTTCAGGGGCGCTTCCTCGGGCTACCGCTGAGTCTTGCGCATCACCAGACGTTCTGACCTCGCCCGGCCTCACGCGACGCTCGTGACGACGCTCAGCCAGGGGAGCTCCAGTCCGCCGTCACGCTCGAAGGGAGCCAGCGACGGGTCGAGCGTGGTGCGGATGGCATGGAGTTGCTCGCTACTGAGTGAGGCGACCAGCTCTGCCACCGGTCCTGCCACCGCGGTGTTGAACGTCCAGTAGTCGTCCGCGCTCTCGAAGCGCATCGTGCCCGTGAGCTCCTCGACGGTGACGTTCGTGAAGCCGGCTGCGGCGGCGAGCTCGTGGTTGCGGTCGGGTGTGGCGAGCGAGAAGACGCCGCCGGCGGCGAACGGGTCGCCCGGCGGTGCGTAGCCGTTCTGCAGGAGCGCCATCACAACCTGGAAGATCCACGGGTTGCGGTCCGGCGGGCCCCAGGTGGCGTACGCGCACCGGCCCCCCGGCCGCAGCACCCGTCGGATCTCGCCCATGGCTTGCTTCTGCTCGGGTACCAGCATGAGCCCGAAACGCGACAAGACGCCGTCGACGCTGCTGTCGGGCAGATCGATCTGCTGGGCGTTGAGGACCCGGCACTCGACGTTGTCGAGGCCCCGCTGGGTGGCGCCCCGCTGCGCCGCCTCCACCATGGCGGGGACGAAGTCACTCGAGATGAGACGGCCGGTCGGGCCGAGTCGAGGAGCGGCGAGGAACCCCGTCTCACCCGGACCCGCCGTCAGCTCCAACACGGTCTGAGCCGGTCGCGGGTCGACCTGGTCGACGAGCCACTCCGACACCGACCGCACGTTCTCGAACAGGCGGTCGCGGTACGTCTCCCAGGCCGGTGCCACCGCGCTCCAGTGGCGCAGGGACTCATGGGCCGAGTTGATCTCGGTCATCGTCGCCACCTCCGCTGCTGAGCTGTCCGACTCCGACTGTACGGGTGCGCGGCTGCCGCACGCATCGGTTGAACAGCCCAAACCTGTGAGACCTCGCCGCGTGGATAGATCTACCTAGCGCCCGCGAAGCCTGTCGCCCAGCCGGCGATCAGGACGCACCGATGATGGACTGCAGGACGTGGCAGCGTCAGGTCGGGCAGAACCACTCGTCGGCGACCGGATCGCTTCCGACAATCGCGTCTGGCGCTGCAAACGGCGACCGGAAGGTGAACGCCTCGGAGGACGGGCCGTCGCGACGGAGCTTCTCGAGGCGGGCTTGCGCGTCGGACACGGTCGGGAGCGCTCCGGCACGGATCCACCAGAGCACCAGGTACGCATCGGCCGGCTTCTCGAACCACTGCCGGCGACGCCGCATCACGTCTCGGTGCGCTGTGCTGTAGATGAACGCCGCGAGCGTCTCGATGGACTCCCACACACTCATATTGACGATCAGCATTTCGTCGTTGAAGACACGAATGGCCGTCGCGTCACCATCTTCGGTCTGCAGTCGCCATACGAAGCCCGGCGCCCGGTCAGCGAGCTGGTTGATCGGCTCGAGCGCGGCAACGAAGTCGCCCAGAAGCGGCGAGTCCAGCGGAGCTCGCAGTCGAGCGATGTTGCACTGAGCGAGTTGGTACGTCGCCATTGCCCCCCGATCGTACGCCGTCCCAGGAGCCTGAATCGGCTCGGCGCCATCCCCGAAGTGCCGTTACGGGATATCGCAAACGTTGGCTGACACGGCACTAGTAGCGAAGGTCGCGTGTCGCCGCGTACGTAGCCCGGATCTCGTCTGCGTCGACGCGCGCGTCGGGCTCGATCTCGCGCGCGTGATTGACGCCCCACGCCTCCGCGACCTCGTCGGGTGGCTGCCGGAGGACCGCGGCCGCTGCTTGCACACACGCCCCCGCCGCAGCGCGATCGCCCGTGGGCACCGCGACCGGCCGCTCCGAGAGATCCGCGAGCACCCGCTGGAACGCGTGAGAGCGCGCCGCCGGCCCGATCAGGTACAGGCGGCCACCGACCGGCACGTCGGCGGCGCGCAGCGCATTGACCGCATCGAGCATCCCGCACACGATGCCCTCGATCGTTGCGCGCGCGAGATGCTCGGGTGCGACGTCGGCGCGGAGGCCGGTGACCAGTCCGCTTGCATCGGGCGCGTGCGGGGTGCGCTCGGGTTGGAAGTACGGCACGACCGTGACGCCATCGGCACCGGGTGGCGCGTTGAGCGCGAGCTGGTCGAAGCGGTTGGCGTCGACCCCGATCAGGCGAGCAACCGAGCGCGCGACACCGGCGCCGTTCACGACCGGGATCATCGGCATGAACCGTCCGGTCGCGTCGGCGAACCCCGCGACCGCGCCACTCGCGTCTTCGGTCGGCCGCTCGCGCACGGTGAAGAGGTGCGCCTGCTCGCCCATGGAGATCACGAGGTCGCGCGGCCGGAGCCCGAGACCGAGCGCCGCCGCCATGGTCTCGCCGGTCCCGGCCGCGATCACCACGCCTTGGCGGTCTCCCGCGGGCTCGTCGGGCCCGAGCACACGCGGCAGGCAGCCGCCCCAGTCCTTGTGGTCGTCGACGAGGCCGAGCAGGTCGGCCCGCCAGCGGTTCTCGCGCGGCGACCAGAACCCGGTGCTGGACGCGTCACCGCGGTCGGTGACGGCTCGGCGGCTCAGCCGGTAGGTGAGCCAGTCGTGCGGCTCCATGACCCGCGCGACCCGGGCGAACGACTCAGGCTCGGCGCGGGCGAGCCACGCGAGCTTGGCGATCGAGAACGAGGCGGCGGGGACCGACCCGCACGCGGCCACCCACTCCGCGCTGCCGCCGAAGCTGTCGACGAGATCGGCGGCGTCGGCCGCTGCCTCGGTGTCGATCGAGAGCTTCGCCGGCCGGATGACCCGGTTCTCGTCGTCCAGGACGACGAGACCGTGCTGTTGCGCAGCCACGGCGACACCGGCGACCCCGAACGCTCCACCGGCGTTGTGGCGCGCCTCGACGAGCGCGTTCCACCACGTGGTCGGGTCCTGCTCGGCGCGGGGTGCGTGCACGGGTGCGTGCGGCGCCGATCCCGACGCGTACAGCCGGCCGTCGTCCGTGTCGCGCAGCTCGACGGTGGTCGCGTGTATCGACGAGTCGACACCGAGCACGAGCGGCATCGCCGCTCCCTCCCGCGCTTGGCCTCCGCCCCGGGGCGGGCTCGTCTTCACCCTATCGCCGCGCCGGTCGTGTCGATGTGTATCTCGGGCCGGCCTCGGGGCGCGTCACTCGTCGTCGTCGGGCTCCCCGGCTTCAAACTCGTCGAGATCGGCGACGATACGGTCGACGTCGGCCTGGGCACGCGTGATGCGCGCCCGGCACACCTTGATCAGCTCGCCGGCCCGCTGCACGCGCGCCGCGAGCACGTCGACGTCGAGCTGGTCGCCCTCGAGCTCGTCGAGGATCTCCTCGAGCTCGGCCATCGCCTCGGCGTAGCCGAGCTCGGCGGGCGCGCCATCGCGCGTCATCCGCCTTCGACCCGGCTCCGCACGGCACCGTCAGCCGTCTCGGTCGTGATCACGTCACCCTGTTGCACCTGGGCGGCTGCCTTCACGACGGACCCGGCGGCATCGCGTGTGATCGTGTAGCCGCGCTCCAGCACCCGGCGCGGGTCGAGCGCGCGCAGTCGCGCGTCGGCGGTGTCCAGCGTGGCGAGCGCGTCGCGGGTCTTGCGCCGCCCGACGTCGAGCACCCGGCGGCGGTGCGCCTCGACCTGCTGACGCTCGCGGGCGAGCGCGACCGGCACCCCGCGCTCGACCCGCCGGGCAACGTCGGCGAGCTCACGGCGGGCCAGGACACAGCCGCTGCGGGCGCGTAGCGACACGCGGTGCGCCAGGTGCGCGAGCCGGTCGCAGTACGCGTCGACCCGCGCCACGAGCTCGGCCGCGGCCGCACTCGGCGTCTTGCAGCACGTGTGGGCGACCTCGTCGGCGACGGTGCGATCGACCTCGTGACCGATGCCGGTGAACACCGGCACCGGCATCTCGGTGATCGCCCGGGCCACGATCTCGCTGTCGAACGCGGCGAGATCGCTGCGCGCACCACCACCCCGGATCACGACGACGACGTCGAGGTCGAGCGGGGCGAGCCGGCGCAGCGCGAACGCAACCCGCCGCGACGCACCACCGCCCTGTACCCGCACGTCGCAGTGCGCGATGCGGAACGCGTACGAGGTTCCCTCGATGCCGTGCAGGAAGTCGCGGTAGGCGGCGCTGCCTCCGCTCGTGACCAGCCCGACCCGCAGCGGCACCGGCGACAGCGCGAGAGCGGCGTTGCGCCCGAGCACGCCTTCGGCGGCCAGTGTGCGCAGGACGCGCTCGCGGTCGGCGGCGAGGCGGCCCGCGGTGAACACCGGGTCGATCGCGCTCATGACAAGCTGCAAGCGACCGCTCGGCGGGTAGAAGTCGACCCGGCCGCGGATGCGGACCTCGACGCCGTCCGCCAGCCGCAGTCCGGTCTCCTTCAGCGCGCGGTTCACGGCGGGGCGATCGCCTCGGAACAACGCGACGCGCAGCACGGCACGCACACGGTCACGGCCGTCGTCCTTCTCCACGAGCTCGAAGTACGTGTGGCCATTGCGAGACGTGCTCAGCTGCTGCACCTCACCTCGGACCCACACCGCCACGGGGAACGCGTCGCCGAGCGCCTGGCTGATCGCACGGTTGAGCGCGCCGACGGAGAAAGTCGCGTCGCCGGGTGCCTCCTCGCCCTCTCCGAAGAGCGTCGGCTCCTCGGTCACTCGCCGCCTGCGCGCGTCGCCTCGCCCGCGCACGCGGGGAGGTCGAGCTTCTTCGCGAGCTCGTTGGTGCCGGCGAACGGGTCGGACTCCAACGCGATAGACGGGTCGTCGACGAGCGCGGCGAGCTCGTGACGCGCGCTCGCCAGCAGCTTCTTGACCTTCTTCTTGAGGCTCTTCGGCGGGCGCAGCGCGGCGATGCCGTCGATCTGCTGCTGGACGATCGGCTTCACGTCGTTGACGTAGGCCGTGATCGTCTGAAGGTCGGGCTGAGTATCGTTGCCGCCGAAGTACTGGTCGGCGACCTGGCTGCGCAGCTGGTTGGCCTGGTCGCAGATGTTGCTGGCCGTCTTCCGGAACTGCTTGGCGGACATGGGCTTGTCCTTGGCGCCGGCCGCCCCACTGAACGCGAGTGTCACGACGAGTGCCAATGCGGTCGTGACTGCTCCTCGCTGTCGCATGTCACCTCCACACGTTCGGGGCGGTCATTATTGCGCCTCGTGACGCGACCGCTCACCGCGGCTCGGCGGTCAGGTACCCGCGAGCGCCTTCAGCGTGACCTTGGCGATGGCAACAGCCTGCTTGCGTCCCGCGGCCCGGCCGTGGACGCTGCCGCTGAGCACGACCTGCACCGCGGTGTCATGCCGGATCACGAGCAAGGCAGCCTGGCGGTTGATTTCGGTCGCATAGGCGAACCATGCGCGCTTACCGACGCCGCGTACCCGGCGCGCATCGCCGTAGATCCGCTCGAACGCGTTCAGGCTCCCGAACGCGTAGCCGGGACGCGCGGCGTCGCGGCGACGGTGCGTCGAGACGGTCAGCTCCACGTCGACGCCGTCGACGTCGTCGAGCGCCGCGAAGCGGCACGAGCCGTTTCCGAGCGACGTCGCGGATGCGATGCCGTCGCGCAACGGGTTGCCGGTACCGAGCTCGAGCACCTTCTTGGGGACGACCGAGCAGACATCCGCGCTCGTGCGGGGTTCGGGCGCCGCGCGGGCGGGCGCGACGTCGAGCGCGGGCAACGACAGCACCATGGCCGCTGCTGCGGTCCACGCGGTCGCTCCGACCATGCCCATTCCTGTCCGCCTGCCCACGCGGGTTCGGTCGCTGTCCGCTGCCTACCACGCGCGCAGCGTGACGTGACGTCGGCCTACACGGGGGCGGGCCCGAGCTCCTCCTCGAGGAAGGTCAGCGTGTCGTCCCACACGTCGCGGCGGAGCAGGGTCGCGTGGCGCCGGCCGTCCACGAGCACGAGACGGTGCAAGACCCCGGCAGCACCGAGGGCCCGGTCCATCGTGATTGCCTCGGTCGACGGGACGATCTCCCTCGTGCCGTTGGCGAGGAGCATTGGCGTATCGCGCGCGTCGAGGTGGTTCATCGGCGAAGCCTCGGTCGCGACGCGTGCGCATTCCGGGCCGAGGTCGTCGCGATCGCAGCCGAGATACGTGGTGACGGAGTCGAGCCACCACGCGACCGTGTTGCTCGGCAGCCCGCCACCCTCCAGCCGGTTGAGCGGCCAGAACAGCATCGGGCCCGACCACGACACCGCGGCGCGGATGCGCGTCCCGGTGTCGAGTGCACCCGTGCCGGTCGTCGCGAGCAGACCGACGAGCTGACCGCCGGCCGACGAGCCGAGCGCGCCGATGCGTGTCGGGTCGAGGTCGTACCGCGCGACCTGCGCGGGCGCTCGGAGCCAGGCGATCGCGGCTCGCGCGTCGTCGAACGCCGCGGGGTAGGGATGCTTCGGCGCGAGGCGGTAGTCGATCGAGAACGCGGCGTAGCCGGCATCGGCGAGCCGCCGTCCGGTCTCGCGCATCTCGCTTCGGCTCCCGCCGGCCCATCCCCCTCCGTGCAGCAGCAGCACGGCGGGTCGCGGCACGGCGATCGAGGCGGCCGGCAGGAACGCGTCGAGCCGGAGGGTCATGCCGCCGACGCGCCGCCAGGCGACGCCGCGCTCGACGCGCGTCTGCGCCTCGGCGGAGGTCGCGCGGGTGAGCGCGACGGTGATCGTGGCCAGCAGGATGCCGACGACCACGACGGCAGTCAGCGCGCGCCGGGCGCTCGCAGCAGCGGACATCGCTTCCTCACGCGGGGGTCTCGGGGGGAGGACGTTCACGCCCAGAAGACGCATCGGCCCCGCGAGGGGTTTACCAAAGCGAGATGAAGAAGACCTGAAGAAGGCCTGAAGAACGCAGGTGCTCAGCGTTTGCTCAGGGACCCCGGGGCGGGATCGACAGCACCTGCCCGACGAGCACCCGGTTCAGGTTGGTGATCCCGTTCGCCTCGGCGAGCTGCTGCGCCGTCACGCCGTACTTGCTGGCGATCGAGAACAGCGTCTCTCCCCGCTCCACGGTGTGCTTGGTCGCGGCCGCGGTCGTCGTGGTGGTGCTACGGCTGGCGACGGTCGACGCCTTGTCGGCGGTCGATTCCTCGTTCCCACCCGTGGCGCGACCCACCACGAAGGCGAGTATGACCACGGTCACACCGGCGAGCAGCGTCGGGATCGTGGGCAGCCGGGGCGGGAGCCGGAACGGGCGGGCGCCGGGCCGGCGGGCGGGACGACCTCTTCGCAGTGCCGGGCGCGGGCCGGGTCGAGCGGGGCGGCTCGAGCGGATCGGGCGGATCCAGTCGTCGCCCCCGTCGTGCCAGATGTCACCCTGCCCGGGTGGACGACCTCGTGGCCGATCCGATCGCCCCCCGACCATGCCGTGATTGTGCGGCCGATCACACCCTCCGACAAGAGCGGGATCGCGCTTCGCTAGCGTGCGGCTCCGATGGTCGAGGCCGAGACCGCGGCTCCGATCGCGCCGCCCGCCCGCAAGTGGGTACTGATGTTCGTCGGCCTCGCCGGCGGCGTCATGTCGCTCACCCTCTTGTTCCTCGCGATGCGCGCGGTGATGGAGGTCGGTGGATCGTGCGCGAGCGGGAACACCCCGTACGCGATCACGCGTCCCTGTCCCGAGGGCGTGCCCGGCGTGATGGTCGGCTCGATCTTCGGCGGCCTGCTGTGCCTCGGCCTCTACGCGTTCACCGCGATCGGCGTGAACCTCGTCGCGCTCGCGTGGCCCGCGCTGTTCCTCTCGCTCGGGTGGAACTTCCTGGTCTACGGCATCGACCCGCCGCTCGGCGACAGTCCGGCCTGGGGCTGGCTCGTCTGCGCGGTGGTGTTCGGGCTCATGGGCGGGGTTCCGCTGGTGATCGCGATCTCCGCGTTTCGCGACGGGCGCGCGTCGCGTTGGAGGGCGGTCGCAGCCACGCGCCGCGTGGGCGGCCGGTTCGGGCCGGTCGACGAGGAGCGGGCGCGACACGTCGTGCGCGTCTCGCTCGCCGTGCAGCTCGCCGCGGTGGTGGTGGGCGTCTGGATCGGGATCCGGCTCTTCGAGTGGGCGACCGACACCAGCGTCGGCTTCGGCTTCCGCTGATGCAGCGCGATCAGACCCGGCGCCGGGCGATCTTCGCGAGGTCGATCAACGCATCCTTGCGATGCACCGCCCCGACGCCCGCCTGCGTCGAGAGGAAGACGCCTTGCACGTTGAGCAGCACCTTGCCCTTGAGCACCGTCACGGCATCGAGCCGCTCGTCGTAATAGGCCTTGCCGAGCTGGGGCACCTTCTCGACCGCGGCGTCCTTGCTGTTCGTGTCGTACGCGATCTTCGCGCCAACGGTCTGGATGAAGGTGTCGATGACGCCGTCGGGAAACTCCGCGCTCGGCTGGACCTTCCATTCGCAGGTACGGGTGACCGCCGTCGTCAAACCCTTCTTCGCCTTCCCGACGTCCTGGCCGAGGACCTTCTCGATCTCCGCCGACTTCAGCAGCTTGCACGGGTTCGGCTTCGCGGCGCTCACCGAGGCGCCGGCGACGAGCGCCGCGGACCCGAGCGCCGTGACGACGGCCGAGAGCACCGCGCCGGCACGAGCGAGCCTCGTCATCGCATCCTCCTGCCGTCCCGCCCCGGGCCGCCGCACGCGCGGCGCACCGACGCTATCCGACCAGATCCCGAGTCAGCTCGGCGACGCGCGTCGCGCCGCAGAAGGCCATCGTGCGCACGAGGTCGGCGGCCAGCGTGTCGAGCACCTCGGCCGCCCCCTTCTCGCCGCCCACCGCGAGGCCCCACAGCACGGGTCGTCCGACCATCACCGCTCGTGCCCCGAGCGCCAGCGCCTTGACCACATCCGTGCCGTTGCGGACGCCGCCGTCGACATAGACCTCGGCGCGTCCGCCCACCGCGTCGACGACCCCGGGGAGCGCGTCGGCGGTCGCGACGCAGCCGTCGACGGTGCGCCCACCGTGGTTCGACACCACGATCGCGGCGGCTCCCGCATCGACGCACCGTCGCGCGTCGTCGCCGCGCAGCACGCCCTTCACGACGACGGGCAGCCCGCTCCAGTTGCCGAAGCACGCGAGGTCGTCGAAGGTGACCCCGGTGTCGAACTCGCTGACCATGTCCATGAGGTCGGGGGCGCCCGTCGGTGGGCCCAGGTTGGGGAAGCGGAACTGTGGCGGCGGCACGAATCCCTCCCCGACGTGGCGCCCGTACGGGACGGCACCCCCGTCGACGCTCGCGACGATCGCCACGTACCCCGCGGCGGCGGCCCGCCCGGCGAGTGCCTTCGTGCGCGCACGGTCGCGCAGCATGTACATCTGCGCCCAGCGGGACGCGCCGGGCGCGGCCGCTGCGACGTCCTCGAACGAGCACGTCGCGGCCATCGACACGACCATCACCGTGCCTGTCGTCGCGGCGGCTCGCGCCGTCGCGACCTCACCGTCCTCGCAGCAGAACCGGTGCATCGCGGTCGGGGCGACCAGCACGGGCGCCCGCACCGGCGAACCGAGCACGGTGGTCGCGGTGTCGATGCTCGAGACGTCGTGCAGCACGTGCGGGTGCAGCCGCAGCCGCCGCCACGCGGCGAGGTTCTCCGCAAGGGTCAGGCCGTCGCCGGCGCCGCGCGCGATGTAACTCCACGCGAGCGGGTCGAGCGCCTCCGCCGCGGCCTGCTCGAGGGCGGCGAGGTCCACGCTCAGCGACGCAGGTGGTCGAGCGCTTCCGCGACGGGTTCGAGCACCGCGGGGGTGTGCGGCGGCGGCAGGTACACGATGCCGAGATCCAGGCCCGCGCCGGCGAACGCCTCGGCCTGCCCGACGAGCGCGGCGACATCGCCGTCGGCGCCGAG
>WNGB01001752.1_pt1 | contig 35570 bp, 30 predicted proteins | sample 5400681 | NCBI WGS metagenome assembly WNGB01 (sample SAMN13153367, study PRJNA577476) | soil metagenome | isolation source: 115 cm soil or saprolite under grassland replicate 2 | place: USA:California | collected 2016-06-15 | reverse complement strand
CGATCGACGAGCTTCACCGCGCCGAGGCCGCCGAGGGGGATCTTGCCCTCGTTCTTCAGCCTCTTCATCACCGTCTCCTCGACCGCCGCGAACACCGCCCGAACCTGAGCCTTCGGGACCTGCGAGGTCTCGGCCACCGTCTGGAAGAACTGAGCCTGCGTCATGTAGGGCATCCCTCCTGTCGCACGCCGCGTCAGGCGGCGATTTGGTCGGGTGATATCTCCTTCGGATCGCCCCGTCAACAATCCAGACGCACGATCGCCCTGATAGACGGGCCTCCCGTGACGATCGAAACCCGCCGTGCGGCCCGGGCGGCCTACCGAAGGGCCGCCACAATCTCGAAGACGATGAGCGCGATGATCGCGATCTCGAGGAGCTCGGACCGGCTCGTGTCGGCCGCGTCGCCGGTGAGGTCGTTCACGTCCGCGACGAGCTTCTGCTTGCGCAGCACCGTCTCCTGCCACGCCGGGAGGCGGAACCGCCGGACGGCCGCCTGGTAGAGGCGCGCGAGGTAGAAGTCCCCCACGATTTTCACTGCATTTTCGAGCCTTTCGATCATCTCCGACAGCTCGAGCAGGAGGGCGGCCGTGTCGCGCTGCAGCTTGCGGTAGCGGCGCGTGACGATGTCCGCGACGGGGCTCCCGCCCGCCTCGATCTCGTCGTAGATCCGGTGCAGCTCGCGGTCGAGCAGGGCGTCGTAGTAGCGCAGCTCGAGCAGGTGGGCGGTCGCGAACTCCAGCAGGTCGGGGATGTCCTCCACCCCCGAGGGTTCGACCACGAGGGCGCTGTTCCAGTGGAGCACCGCGAGGTCGTCCTCGAGATACGTGAAGTGGTGCGTCAGGATCTCCTGGCGCTCCGCGGGGGAGAGCGGCACCCCGCTCGTCTCGCCGAGCAGGAGCTCCGGGATGGGGGCCCGGGCGAGCAGGTCGAGCGCCCGGACCGGCCCGTCCTCGAACCGCCGCACGAAGAACACCTGGTAGCTCTCGAGCCCTTCCCACGCGTGGGGCCGCTCCAGCGCGGCGCCGAGGGCGCGCGCGAGCTCGTCCGCCTCCCGCCGGGCCGCCTGATCGAGCGCTGGCGTCGGGTCGACGAACAGCTCCTCCGCGAGCGGCACGAGGTCCGCGAGCGTCGCGCCCCGGGGGATCGGCAGCTTGTAGAGGATCGAGATGACGCCGTAGTCGTAGACGTGCGCGCTCGCCTCGGCCGTGCGCGGGCCGGAGGCGAGCGGGACCTCGCGCGCGCCGAGGCCGAGGTGGAGCGGCGGTCGAGGGAACTCGAGCGCGGATGCGGACTGGGCGCCCTCGAGCCTGAGCCGCGACGTCGGCGCGCCCGCCGCGATCTCGGCGGCCGCGAGGTCCACCGCGTCGGCGAGGTCGAACAGCCGGTAAACGTAGACCGTGCCGTCCGCGATCCGCACGTCACCTTCGTGAGCGCCCACGGGGCGAGCTTAGCCGAGCGCCGCCGCCCGGTTCCGGAAATCGGGGCGCGGCCCGGGCGGGGGCGACGCGGGTGCGACGTCGCCGCGCGCGCGACGTCAGGTGCCGACGACGCGGAGCGGCGCCGGCTTCGCGCGGTGCGGGAAGTCGAGCAGGTACTCTCCCGAGAAGCACGCGTCGCAGAAGCCCGACCGCTCGCCGCCGACCGCCGCGTAGAGCCCGTCGCGCGACAGGTATCCGAGCGAGTCCGCGGTGACGTACGTCGCGATCTGCTCGACGGTGTGGCTCGAGGCGATGAGCTCCTGCCGCGTCGGCGTGTCGATCCCGTAGTAGCAGGGCCACGCCGTGGGAGGAGAGCTGATGCGGAGGTGGACCTCGCTCGCGCCCGCGGAGCGGATCATCTTCACGATCTTGCGGCTCGTCGTGCCGCGCACGATGGAGTCGTCGATGACTACGACCCGCTTCCCCCCGAGGACGCCACGCAGCGCGTTCAGCTTCAGCTTCACGCCGAAGTGGCGGATCGACTGCTGCGGCTCGATGAAGGTGCGGCCCACGTAGTGGGAGCGGACGAGCCCCATCGCGAACGGGATCCCGCTCTCCTCGGCGTACCCGATCGCGGCGGGCACGCCGGAGTCCGGGACCGGCATCACGAGATCCGCCTTCACCGGGTGCTCGACGGCGAGCCGCCGTCCCATCGCGTGGCGCGTCTCGTACACCGACTTGCCGAACAGGACCGAGTCCGGGCGCGCGAAGTAGATGTGCTCGAACACGCAGCGGCCGAGCCGCTGGGGCGGACGCATGCCGGGGAAGAGCCGCTCGCTGCGCATCCCCTTGTCGTCGATGAGGATGACCTCGCCCGGCTCCACCTCGCGCACGTACTCCGCCTCGATGAGGTCGAGGGCGGTCGTCTCCGAGGCGAGCACCCAGCTCCCCTTCAGCTGCCCGAGCACGAGTGGCCGGAAGCCCATCGGGTCGCGCGCGCCGACGAGCGTCTTCGGCGTCATGAAGAGGATCGAGTAGGCCCCGGACACCTTGCCGAGCGCCTCGCGAACGGCCCCGAGGAGCTGGTCGGTCGAGCCGGCCGCGCCGGGCGCGCGCGCCCGCGCGATGAGGTGGACGATCACCTCGGTGTCCGTCGAGGTCTGGAAGATCGAGCCCTGGTTCTCGAGCTCGAACCGGAGCTGCTCGGCGTTGACGAGGTTCCCGTTGTGCGCCACCGCGACGGCGCCGCCCGCGTACTGCACCGCGATCGGCTGCGCGTTCTTGAGCTGCGACGCGCCCGCGGTCGAGTAGCGGACGTGCCCGATGGCGGCGTAGCCCCTCAGCCGCGCGAGGACGGGGGCGCCGAAGATGTCGGCGACGAGCCCCATCTCTCGGTGGACGTGGAGGGTCTCTCCGTCCGTCGAGACGATGCCGGCCGACTCCTGGCCGCGGTGCTGCAGCGCGTGGAGCCCGAGGTACGCGTAGTTCGCGGCCTCCTCGGAGTGGCCCTGGGCCCAGATCCCGAAGACCCCACACTCTTCCTTCTGCTTGTCGAATACGGCGTCGTACCCCATGAGCGCGGCGGAGTATAACGATCCGCGCTTGAAATTTCTCCCCACCCGGACCGCCTTTCGCGCGCTGCTCGTCGTCGCGGCACTGCCCGTCGCGATGCTCGGGCTCCTTTCGCTGCCGTGGACGGCCGAGCGCGCGCCGGGCCGTCCGCGCGTCGTGTCCATGGCGCGAGCGACCGGGCCGCTCGCCGCGGGGGCGGCGGAAGTTTCGTTTGCGCTCCCTCCGGAGGTCCCGATCGCGGGGTTCGCGCGCCTCTCCTACGCGAGCGCCCCGCCGCCAGAGCCGACGGGAGTCCGGGCGGTCGTCCTGGCCGCCCCCGGCTGCAGGGTCGCGCTCGTGTCGGCCGAGCTCCTCCTCGTCCCCGACGCGCTCGCGGCGGACGTGGCAGCCCGCGTCTCCGACCTCGGCCTCGACGGTCTCGTGCTCGCGGCGACCCACACGCACGCGGGCCCCGGCGGCTTCTGGGACAATGCGGTCTTCGAGCGGTTCGGGACGGGGCCGTTCGACCCGAAGATCCGTGACGCGATCGCCTCGGCGACCGCCGAGGCGATCCGGCGCGCCGCCGCCACGCTCGCGCCCGCTCGCCTGTCCGTCGCCCGCGGCGCCGCGGACGAGCTCGCGCGGAGCCGCTCCGGCGGCGACGAGGACGCGCCGCTCACCGTCGTGCGCCTCGAGCGGGCGGACGGCGCGCCGCTCGCCGAGGTGACCGTGTTCGCGGCGCACCCGACGCTCCTCGGCAAGCGGAACCGCACCATCTCCGGCGACTGGCCTGGCCGCTTCCTCGCGGACGGGCGCCATGGCATGCGGCTCTTCCTGCAGGGCGCGATCGGCGATCAGAGCGCCGAGGGCCCCGCGAGCGCGGCGCCCGAGCGGTTCGCCGCGGCGGTCGCGGCCCACGTCGACGCGCTGACGTACCCCCCGCCGGATCCCGCGCCGCTCCTCGCCTTCGCGGCCGTCGAGGTCGGGCTCCCGTCGCTCGACGCCGGCGGCGCGCCCGCGCTCCTCCGCCCTGCCGCGCGCACGATGACTACCTCGGCGAAGACGTTGCCCGCGACCGCGCGCGTCGAGGCGATCCGGATCGGCCCCGCGCTCCTCCTCGCGGTTCCGGCGGAGCCCGTCGCCCGCGTCGGCGCCCGCTGGCGGAGCGCGCTGCCCGACGGGGCGGTGATCGTGTCGCTCGCCGACGGCTACCTCGGCTACGTCGAGGCGCCGGAGCGGATGGCCGAGCGCGCCGGCGAGACGGTCCGGACCTACTACGGCCCGGCGCTCGCCGAGACGCTCGGGGCGGCCGTGCGGGCCGCGGCGTCTGCGACGGCGGCCTCGACGGCGACGGCGACGCCGGCGCGCTGATCGCGGCCTACTTCTGTTCGCGCAGCGCGAGCTCGGCCCAACCTTCGGCGCGAGGCACGAGCGCGAAGGCGCGTCCGAGGGGCTCGGGCGGCGCCGCGAGCCGCCGGGTCCGCATGTCCATCCAGCCACCGTCCTGGACGATGCGCGCCGCCGGCTTGCCGTTCGCCTTCGTGAAGTCGTGCTGCAGCCTGAAGCGGGAGCCGTCCGCGGAGAGGCCGAGCTGCTTGAAGTCCACCTCGACCGAGTCGCCGAGCCTCAGCTCGCGCACGTAGTCGATCTCCTCGCGCACGAGCACCAGGCCGACGCCCGACGCGACGAACTGGTCGAAGCCGAAGCCGCGCTCCGCGAAGAAGGCGATGCGGACGTCGACGGCGTAGTCGGAGTAGGCGGTGTTGCGCATGTGGCCGTTCAGATCGCAGTCGGCCCAGCGCACGGTGAGGGTCTTCGCGTAGCGTTCCATCCGGCCTCCCCCGCTGACGTACTCGATCGCCTGGGGGCGTGCCCGTCCTTACTGGTTGGGGGCCTCCGCCCGGCGGCCGTGACCTCGAGGAGCTCGATCGCAACCGCGGGGCTACGGCACCCCGAACCCCCGACTCGCTCTTGGGCAGCCTCATCCGGCTGCCCCTTCGCTCGCTGCCGCTAGGACCGCGGGCCGCCCGGGTCAGAATCGCAGCGCGAGCGCGGGCTCCTCGTGAGGCGCGCGCGACTTCCAGCCGAGCACCCCGGCGGTGACCGCGAAGACGACCGCGGCGCCGCCCGAGAGGTACGCGTTCCGGGAAGCCATCCGGGAATCGTCGCGCAGCGCCCGGTAGCGCGTCGCGTCCGACCCGGCGGCGAGCGCGCCGTCCGGTCCGACCATGGCGGCCGCGTCGTGGGACGCCTGCCGCGCCGAGAGCCCCTGCTGGATGGCGAGCCCGGTGAACAGGCCCACGAGGATCGCCGAACCGTACGCCGCCGGGCGCATCCAGCGCCGCTGCGCGCCCGGCCCGCCCGAGGGTCCCGGCTCGGCCTGCGCGACGACCGCCGGCGCGAAGGATCGCGGCGCGACGGTGAGCTCGGCGGAGGGGCGCCCGGGCTTCTCCGCCGGCGACTGCGCCTTCGCGGGCAGCGCCTCGGGAACCGCGGCGGCCTGCTTCGAGGCGACCTGCTTCGGAGCGGTCGCGACCGGGGCAGCGGGCGCCGGCGCGCGCGCGGCTGCCGCCGCGGACTCGGGGGGCGCCGCGGAAGGCGCCGCCCGGGCGACGTCGGTCCGGTCCTTCACGTCTCGCGAGGACTGCCCGGTGAGGAGGAACGACGCGAGGGCGCCGAGGTTCGCGGCCGGCACGGTCCCGGCGACCGTCCGGACCGAGCCCTCGCGCAGGAGCGCTCCATTCCGCACGTCGAAGATCGACCCGAGCAGGAACAGGGCTTCGCCCTCGGCGACGCGGCTCACGGCGACCACGCGGTCGACGCCGAGCCAGGCGCCGGCGCGGATGATCCCCTCGCTGCGCCGCCCGAGGCCGAGCGCGAGTCCCGGGCCCCCGCCGACGCGGAGCGACTCGGCGAGCGCGAAGTCGAGGACGACCGTCCGGTCCTCCGCCTGCAGATCGACGACGAAGCTCGGGACGTGGAGCGACCCAGATGCGCCGCCGATGCGGTAGACGCCGGCCGGGAGCCACGCCGAGAGCGGCGTCATCCCCATCGCACGCCCGTTCACGAACACCGTCCCGGCGAACCCCTCCGCGCTCACCTGGAGCTTCCGCGCGGGGAGGGCGCGCACCTTGGCCTTCAGCTGTTCGTACCGGCGCCGATACGTGGGCGAGTACTGGTCCGCGTCGGGCTGGACGGACGGGTCGGTGCGCGCGACCGCGTACATCGCCTCGTCCGCCTCCTTCTCCCGCCCGATCGTCTGGGCGGCGTGCGCGAGCCGGAGCTGCGCGCGGACCCACTGCGCGTAGGACTCGTCGCTCTCGGGCAGGCTCTCGAGATCCTCGACGATCGCCTTGAGCGTGCGGATCGCGCTCTCGAACTCGCCATTCTGGTAGACGGCGAGCGCGCCTCCGTAGGCGCGGTCGAGCTCGGTGACGGTCGCGTTCGAGCGCTGGCCGAGGAGCCGCGCGCGCATCGTGGGCACGTCCTGGACGCCGCCGATGCGGTCGCGGCAGGCGGCGCGGAGCTGGTGGGCGAGCTCGGCGAGATCGGCGTCGGGCCCCGCCGCTGGCTCGCCGACTGCGAGGATCGCGAGCGTCTCGAACGCGGCGGCGGGGGCGGCGGCGACGAGGGCGGCGGTGAGGGCGAGCGTCCGGATCATGGCTGCGGCCCCGCGCGGTTCGTGTTGCGAGGATCGTGGAACGCCTTCGGCCATGGGGCGGCGCCGTCGAGCGCGCCGTCCACGATGACCGCGTGGAGCACGCCGTCCGCGCCGGCGAAGTAGGCCGTGCTCAGGACCTCGTCCGCTGGCTGATCCGGCGGCGTGTAGATGTTGCCGGGCTGAAGCGAGGCCGTTCCCGCGCTCAGCTTCCCCGACCAGGCGATGGTGCCGTCGGCGCGGAGCGCGTGAAGGTATCCATTGCCGGTCGAGACGACGAACGGCGCCGTCGCGGCGAGGACGAGCGGGGTCCGTGCATCGCCACCGAGATCGGGGGTCTGCCAGGCCGAGAACGACTCGCCGGAGGTGGTCCAGCGCGACAGAGACCTCGATTGCTCGGGAACGATGATGCTTCCGTCCGAGAGAATGGCCACGCCGCTCGATGGCATCGCTGTCGTCGCGACGTGCACTGGGTCCGCCGCTGCATCGACTCTCTTCACGAGGCCCGCAATACCGTTGTTCGCTGCGGCGACCAGCACAGTCGTGCACGCGAGCGGGTCGACGACCGTGCCGCCCAGCGCAACCGGCGCTCCCCAGCTATCCACTGGAATGCCGGCGGTGAGCACCATCCGGCGGACTGCTCCGCCGGCGACTGCGAAGATTCCGTCTGATTCATCGATCACAGGCCCCAGGAAGAAGGATGAACCAACTGTTCCGTTCTTCGAGTCGAAGGAGGTAATGGCGTAGACGACTCCTGACTGGGACGCCGCGATCACGTATCCAGACGACGTAAGTGACAAAGAACCCATCACGCGCCCACCCGTGTTGGCACGCGAAAGTGCCTCCCACGTCGAGCCGTTCTTCGTCACCTCGTAGACCTTGTTGTCCTCGCTCCCGATCCAAACCGACGTCCCGAGCGCGAGCGGCGCTGCCGTGATCTTCAAGCTGCCGACCGCCACGGATGCGAGGCCGTTGCCGTCCCACCCGATGAAATAGGCCCGGTGGTTCGCCCCGGCGACCGCGATCGTCACCGCGCCCGCGACACTCTCGTCGGCGACGACGACCGGAGACGTGAGCTCCACACCGTCCTCGAGCACCTTCTCGAACCGGAGCCGCGTCACCGTGGTCGCGGGGCTCGCATCCACGCTCGCCTCGTTCCGCGCGCCGTCGCGGGCCGTAACCGTCGCGACGACGCCGTGCACGAAGTACTCGAACGGAAAGCGGCGCAGCGGGAGGTCCGCGACCCAGGTCGCGCCGGAGCGGGTGAGCGAGACCGCCGGCCCGCCGAGATCGAGCGCCACCTCCGCGCCGAGCACCTCGGCGTCGTCCGCGATCGTCGCGGTGACGTGCAGGACGCCGCTCCGGAGGCAGGGCGTGGAATCGCAGGCGACGGTCACGGCGGAGACGGTGGGCGGGATCGCGTCCGGCCAGCACACGTTCCCGTCCTGCGTCCGCGCGCAGTACTGGCCGGCGGGGCACTCGGGGCTCGTCGCGCACTCCGCCCGATCCCGGACCGAGCCGCACGCGACAGCGAACACGACGAGGAGGAGCGAATGGGCGCGCATCGTTCCTCCTAGAAGGCGTACCGCCAGGTGAGACCGCCCGCGACGGCCGCGGCGCCGAGTCCGAGCGCGACGCCGCTCGCGACCCGGCCCGCCCTGAAGCGGTCCCGCTCTCGTGTGTACGTCGCCGGATCGGTCGCCGCTTCCGCTGCATCCGCGGCCGAGCGCGCGCGGCCGACGAGGACGACCCCCGCCGCGAGCGCCGCCACGCCGGCTCCCACCGTCGTCCACGCGGCGAGATGCGGGTATCTCGGGCCCGGCGGCCGCGGGAGCGTCCCGAGCAGCTCGGAGAGCGCGCGGCGGAGCGGCGTCACGCCGTCCGCGCCGGGCGCGACCTCGATCGCACGCCGCGCGCGCTCCGCCTCGCTCGCGGCGTCCGACAGGACGAGCACGTAACGGCTCCCGTCCACGCGGCCGTCGGCAGTGGCCGAGACCGCGTGCGCGAGCCCGATCCGCCGAGCGGCGCGGGCGCTCTCGGCGGCGTCGTCGCACGCGACGCCGTAGTCGAGGAAGCGACGGACTCCCTTCGCCGCGTCCACGACCGCGTCGCCGCGGGCGAGCGCGGCGTCGCCCGTGACCTTCGGGCGGCACAGGAGGATCCGATCTTCGCCGGCCGCCGAGGCGAGCGCGAGGGCGAGGGTCAGCGCAACGGGGACGGCCATGTCGATCCTCGCCCTCTCCGAGTCCGGGAGCCGAGTGGGTACGTTCAGCACACCCGCGCCGCCGGTGCAAGCTTCGGGCGCATCCGAGCGACGCGAGAATTGCCAGGATCTCATGCGGTTCCAATCGCGCCCCGCGTCCGCGCCGCGGACCACAGGCCGCGCTCGCGACCGCCGGCGCCGCGCGATCACGCGGAACCGCCCGTGATCGCGGGGACCCGCGCCGGAACGGAGGTCGCACTGCGGTGGGCCGCCACTCACCGTGCACCTCCCCGAACCCGGAGTCGTCCATGTCGAGATCGTCCCGCTCCTTCGTCGTCGTCCTCGGCGCCCTCGCCCTCGCCGCGTGCTCGAGCGGCCTCGAGCCGACCGGCTGCCATTCCGACGACCAGTGTCCCTCCGCCTCGCGGTGCCAGGCGGGGATCTGCACCGCCGACGCCCGACCCGTCGCCGTCATCGCGCCCATCGGGGAGGTCGAGGCGTACGCCCTCGTCCAGCTCGACGGCCGCGGGAGCGACGATCGCGACGGGGAGGACGCGCCCGTCGACCACGTCTGGACGGTCCGGGCGGTGAGCGCGCGCTGCGAGCCGCCGGAGGTGACGGGGCGCGAGTCGCTCGCGCAGGTGCGGTTCGGCTGTCCGGGGACGTTCGAGGTCTCGCTCGCCGTCCGCGACCGCCTCGGGGTGGAGAGCGCGCCGGCCGTGGCGGAGGTGCAGGTCGTCCCGTCGTCGGGCTCGCCGGTCGTCTTCGCCGGCGCCGACGTCGGGACCGACCACGTCTGCACCGGAACGCCGCTCCTCTGCCGGACGAGCGACTCGGTGACGCTGACCGCCTCGATCGCGAGCGGGCTCGCGGTCCGCTGGAGCGTCGAGGCGCCGCTCGATCGCGCGCTCGAGAGCGGGACCCGCCGCGTCCGCTTCGTCCCCGGCCCCGACGCGGCGGAGACGCGGGCGGAGATCGAGACCGACGGCACGGCCATCTCGGGCGACTGGATCTTCCGGGTGGAGGCGCGCGATGCGTACGGCGTCGTGGGCGCGGCGTACACCCGGGTCAGCGTCCGCAACCGGCCGCCCGTGCTCGTGACTGAGGCGTCGGCGCCTTTCGCGCACGTCTTCGACCGGGCGCGCTCGAGCTTCACCTCGTCCGGAGAGGTCGGCTGGACCGTGAGCGACCCCGACGGCGATCCGATCGTGGTCTCCGCCACCTGGCGGCACGCCGGCGACGGCGCCGCCTACTTCGAAGGCGTGCTCGGCCGCGGCACGGTCAGCTTCGGGGTGGACGTCCCGTACGCCGCGCCCGCGGACGCCCTGAAGCTGCGGGGCGGCGCGGACCTGCTCCGCCGTATCGAGCTCGTCGCGCGCGACGTGAACCGCGGCGAGGGGCGCGCGGACGTCCCGATCGAGATCGACGACCGGGCGCCCGTCCCCGCGGGCGGGACGGTGGACGCGCGCGTCCCGCACGTCTTCGACGCGCGCGCCTCACGCTACGTCGCGACCGCCCGGCTCGGCGCCTGGAGCGATCCCGACGGCGACCCCCTCTTCGTGGATCCCGGCGTCGCGCCGTGCGACGTGGTGTCGATCGAGGACGGCCTCGCGCGCGTCGAGTGCTCCGTCGCCTACGAGGGGACGCCCGCCGTCGGCCTCCTCGCCGGAGTTCGGGCCGTCCCGGTGCGGATCCACGATCCGTGGGTGGACGCCGCGAGCGTCCCCGTCTACTCGCTCGAGATCCTGAACCAGCCGCCTGCGCTGGACGTCGTGACCGACGTCGCGGGCCTCCCCGTGCTGCTGCGGCCCGAGTGGAACTTCGCGTGCGCGACGATCCTGTACGTCTCTGGCGCGACCTTCACCGCGACGCCGACCGTGTCCGACCCGGACGGCGACCCGGTCCTCCTGCACGCCGCCGCGCCGACCGGCGGGAGCGCGTCGCCGACGGACACCGTCTGCACGTCTGGCGCCTGTCTCCCGATCCGCTTCGAGCAGCCGGCGGAGCTCCTGCGCTGCGCGCCTTACGTCCCGAGCACGATCACCGCCTCGGACGGCGGCTCGTCGCTGACGGTCGCGGCCTCGCCGCCGCTCGTCCGCGGCTGATCGGAAGCCCTCACGCGGCCGCGGCTTCGGCCGCGGCTGCCACGAGCCGCTTCCGCTCGAGCACCGCGTCCGCCGCCTGCGCGATGAGATCGGGACCGAGCGATTTGTCGAGCACCGCGTCCGCGCCCGCCGCCTCGAGCCTCGGCTCCATACCCGGCTCGAGACGCCCGCTCACCGCGACGATGGCGAGGTCCGCCTCGCCACCCACCTTGCGGATGAAGCGGACGAGGTCCTCGCCGTCTCGGCCCGGCATGCAGACGTCGGTGACGAGCAGGTCGAGCGCGAGGAGCTCCTCTGACAGCACCTTCACCCCCTCGTCCGCGCTCCCGGCGCTCACCACCTCGAACCCGCGCGCGACGAGCGCGTCCCCGAGCATCCGGCGGACGAGCGCGTCGTCGTCCACGACGAGCGCGCGCCGCGAGCGCGCGGAGATGCGCGCGATCGCAGCCGCGAGGATCGCGTCCTGCTCCGCGGCGAGCGAGAAGCGGATCCCCATGCCCTGCTCGCTCGTGAACACGACGACGCCCTGGGCCTCGAGGCGCGCGCCGTCCGGCAGGGCGAGCTCGAGCCGGACCTCCGTCCCCTGCGGCTGCGGCCGCGACGTGCGGACGAACGCGCCGCCCTGCGAGAGGTTCTCGAGCCAGTCCGCCTGGAGCTCCTGCTCGGTGGCGTACTCGATGAGCGCGCGCGGCGGCGGCGTCTGCGCGGCGGCGGGCGCGACGGGAGGGAGAGGCGGGAGCGCGGGGGTCACCTTCACCGGCGCCTTCACGGGATACCGCGGCGCGGCGCGCACCTCGTGCTTCGGCTGGCGCCGCGCGCGCGCCGCGAGTAGCTCGTGGAGCGCGTTCGGGCCCTCGATCCGGAGCGTGAACCCGGCGGGCCGGCCCGGGCCGGCGTCCTCGCGCCGGCGCACGTCCACGACTGTCGCCCAGCCCTCGAGCGGCTGCGGCCGCCCCCGCTCGCGCACCGCGACCGTGAGCTGATCGCCCTTCGGCGGCGCGAGCACGCCCGCGAGGAAGAGCGCGTGCGCCTCCGGGCGGTAGCCGATCCCCTCGCCGCCGGGACCGTCGAGGTCCACCGCGAGGACGGGCTGCTCTCCCGCGTGCGCGGGCGGAGGGGAGCTCCCGAGCTGGCGGAAGAAGCGCGCGGCGCCCTCGCCGAACGAGGCGAGCGGCGTCCCCTTCAGGACGCGCTCGCAGAGGTTCAGCTCTGCGTGGAGGCGCCGGCGCTCGTCGTCCGACAGGGCAGCGACGACGAGCACGCGGCCGCCCGTCCGGGCGGCCCAGAACACGACGCGCGCGATCACCTCGTCCGAGAGCGCTGCGGGGGACGCGCGCACGACGGCGGCGAGGTACCCGGACGCGCCGCAGTGGTAAAGATCCACTTCGCCCTCCGCGCAGCGGAGGTAGTGGGGAAAGGCGCGCAGGAGGCGCTCCGCCGCCACGAGCCGCTCGGGCGGGGCGCGGACGAAGACGCAGGCGAGCTCGGAGGTGCGCATCGGGTACCAGCACGCGTAGTGTGCAACCGCGGCGCCGCCCGACCCGCGCGGAAACCGGAGCGCGCCACGCCGGGCCACGGCACCCCGGGTCGCGCCCCACCCACGACGCGCCGCCGGGACAGCGCGGCGCGTGACGCGCGCCCGCTAGGACGCGTTCGAGAGCGAGAAGTGCGCGGTGTCGCGGCGCAGCACGCTCGGGACCCCGTCGCGCCACGCCTTCGCGAGGTCCGCGACGGGCACCGACAGGGCGCCCTCGATCGCGAGGAGCTCGCCGCCGACGACGCCGAGCCGGATGACCGTCGCGCCGCACTCCTGCGCGATCGCGAGGAGCCGTTGCGCGTTGCCGTTCGGGAGCGAGACGAGGATGCGGCTGGCATCCTCGCCGAAGAGGACGAAGTCCTTCCGCGTCGGGAACGGGATGCGCACCGCCGCGCCGAGGAACGGCGCCGGCGCCCCCGCGGGCGCGTCGTGCATCATGCAGCACTCGGCGAGGGCCACGGCGAGCCCGCCGTCGGAGCAGTCGTGCGCGGAGGAGAGGAGCCCCTCGCGCACGGCGCGGCGGACCGTCGCCTGCACCGCCTTCTCCTTCGCGAGGTCGAGGGCCGGAGGGCGCCCCGCCTCCTTGCCGAACTCGCTCGCGAGGTACTCGGAGCCGCCGACCTCTCCCTGGATCGTCCCGACGAGGGCGACGACGTCGCCGGCAGCGCGGAAGACGCTCTGGCACGTCCGGTCCACCGGCTCGACGAGGCCGACCATCCCGACCGTCGGGGTGGGGAAGATCCCCTGGCCCTCGGTCTCGTTGTAGAGCGAGACGTTACCCGAGACGACGGGCGTGCCGAGCGCGCGGCAGGCGTCGCCGATGCCGCGCACGCACTCGGCGAACTGCCACATGATCTCCGGCTTCTCCGGGTTGCCGAAGTTGAGGCAGTCGGTGATCGCGATCGGCTCGCCGCCGACGCACGAGATGTTGCGCGCGCACTCGGCGACGGCGTGCATCGCGCCGAGGTGCGGATCGAGGAAGCACCAGCGGCTGTTCACGCCCACCGAGAGCGCGATGCCCTTCTTCGCGTGGCGGCCCTCGCCGACCGCGATGCGGACGAGGGCGGCGTCGCCGCCCGGGCGGACGGCGCCGACGAGCCGGACCATGTGGTCGTACTGCCGGTACACCCACTCCTTCGACGCGATCGTGGGCCGGGCGAGTAGGCGGAGCAGCGCCTCGCCGAGGTCCTTCGGCTCCGGCAGCGTCGAGGGGTCGAACCGGTGCAGCTCCGCGAGCGCGGGGTGCGGCTTCATGGGGCGCTCGTACTTCGGGGCGCCCTCGGTGAGCGGGTCGACCGGGAGGTCGGCGACGAGCTGGCCGTGCCAGTACGCGCGCCAGCGGCCGGTGCTCGTGACCTTTCCGATCACCGCGACGTCGAGGTCCCACTTGCGGCAGATGCCCCGGACGACCTCCTCCTTGCCCTCGGCCGCGACGAGCACCATGCGCTCCTGCGACTCGGAGAGGAGGATCTCGTACGGCGTCATGTTCTCCTCGCGCATCGGGACCTGATCGAGGACGAGATCGAGGCCGTTGCCGCCGCGCCCCGCCATCTCGACGGACGAGGAGGTGAGCCCCGCCGCGCCCATGTCCTGGATGCCGACCACCGCGTCCGTCTGGAACAGCTCGAGGCAGGCCTCGAGGAGGAGCTTCTCCATGAACGGATCGCCGACCTGGACCGTCGGGCGCTTCTCCTCGGTCGAGGCGTCGAACTCGGCGGACGCCATCGTCGCGCCGTGGATGCCGTCGCGCCCGGTCTTCGCGCCGATGTACATGACCGGGTTCCCGACGCCCGCCGCCGTTCCGCGGAAGATCTTGTCGGCGGGGAGGATGCCGAGCGTGAACGCGTTCACGAGGCAGTTGCCGTTGTACGAGGGATGGAAGGCCACCTCGCCCCCGACGGTCGGCACCCCCATGCAGTTGCCGTAGCCGCCGATGCCGGCCACGACGCCCTCGAGCAGGAAGGCCGTCTTCGGGTGCGCCGGGTCCCCGAACCGCAGCGCGTTCATCGAGGCGATGGGCCGCGCGCCCATCGTGAAGACGTCGCGGAGGATGCCGCCCACGCCGGTCGCAGCGCCCTGGTACGGCTCGATGTAGCTCGGGTGGTTGTGGCTCTCCATCTTGAACGCGGCGGCGAGGCCGTCGCCGAGGTCCACGACCCCCGCGTTCTCGCCGGGGCCCTGCAGCACCCGCGGGCCAGAGGTGGGGAAGGTTTTGAGATGCACGCGTGACGACTTGTAGGAGCAGTGCTCGCTCCACATCACCGAGAAGACGCCGAGCTCCGTCAGGTTCGGCTCGCGCCCGAGGTGGCGCACCACCTGGTCGTACTCGTCCGGCTTGAGCCCGTGCTGGGCGACGACCTCGGGCGTGATCTTCTCGTTCATGAGGCCGCGGATGATAGCCGCGGCGGCGCCGGATTTCGACCCTGGTGAGGAGGCGCGCGGGCGGACGCCCGCTGTGCGCCTCCCGCTACGGCGTCGGAGTGCCGTTGCAGATACGCGTCGCCGTCCCCTCGACCTTGACGGAGGTGCAGTCGCCGGTTCCGAGGAGGTTGTCGAGGCGGCTGTCGCCCGAGGCGAACCCGGTCACCGGCCCGTTCGAGTGGAGCTTCGCCGTCGCCTTGTCGTACAGCTCCACGTACGCCCCAGCAGTCGGGTACTGCGTGGCATCGAGGAGTGTCTGTTTCGAGAGCACCGCGTCGAGGAGGTCGCCGGAGCGGCCCGCCGCTCCGACGAGCGTGACCTGTGCCGAACCCATCGCCCGCACCGTGAAGAGGTCCGCCGCGGCCCGCTTCACCTGGACCGGCGACGCGCCCTCGGCCCGCACGTACGAGAGCGCCGGGACGGTGATGATGACGGCCGGCGGGATCGTGGGGTCGAACGCGATGCTCGGCACGATGTGGAGCACCCGGATCGTGCCGGTGCCGACCTGCTCCGGATCGGAGAAGACCTCGGTCGCGATGTTCGGGACGACGTTGGCGTCGCCGATCACCTTCACGCTCAGGGCCTGACCCGCCGTGATGTACGCCGCGACCCCGTCCTTGATGTCGAGCCCCTGGAAGTCGCCGGTGTCGCGCTGCTGCTCGAGGTAGACCCCGTTCCCCCGAACCTCGGGGTTGCAGCCGGCGACGAGCGCGAGCGCCGCCGCGGCGAGGAGCCCGCACGCGCCGCGCGTGGACCGGGGCAACGCTGTCGCGCGGTCGCCTCGATCGCTCGAAGTCCCGAGGGCGGAGACGGTGCGCGTCTCGCCCACCCCGGCTGGCGCGCAGGCGCCGCCGCCGCTCGGAATGACGCCCGTTTTCGAGGAGAAGCGCATGCGACCCGTTCCGGGGACGGCGCGCCGTAGAAGACGCGCCGCTCACCGTACAAGATACCTGCAACGTGCTCGCCAGGAGAACCGCCGGCTGGGGTCTCCGCAACTGGGCGCGCCCACGTGGCGAGCGCCGTCCCGGCGATCGTGTGACGGCGCTCACGGCGGGCCGTCACTCGGGTGGATGCGCGGCGGCGCGGACGGCGGCGCGCCGCGCGACGGGCAGCGTCTCGCCGATCGCGAGGACGCGCACGCGCTCGGGCTCGATCCCGAGCCGCCGCCGCTCGGCTTCGAGCCGGCGCGGCGGCTCCTCGAGCGGCTCGTCAGTGAGCTTGAAGGTGCCCCAGTGCATCGCCACGAACGTCCGCGCGCGGAGCGCGACGAACGCGCGGAGCGCCTGCTCGGGGTTCAGGTGCTGCTGCTCCATGAACCAGGCGGGATCGTAGGCGCCGATCGGGAGGAGCGCCGCGTCGATCGCCGGGAAGCGGGCGCCGATCTCGGCGAACCCGTCGAACAAGGCGGTGTCGCCCGAGTGGTAGATGGTCGCGCGCGACCCCTCGATGACGAACCCGCCCCAGAGGGTCCGGTTCGTGTCGAGGAACCCGCGCCGGCTCCAGTGCTGGGCCGGGACGAACGTCACGCGGACGCCGCGCACGGTCGTCGAGGACCACCAGCCGAGCTCGGTCGCGAAGATCTTCCGGTCGCGGAAGTAGCGCTCGAGCCCGAGCCCCGCGACGACCGGGGCGCCCACCCGCGCGATCGTGGGCAGGTCGAGGTGGTCGTAGTGGCTGTGCGACACGAGCACCGCGTCGATCGGCGGCAGGTCGGCGATCCGGACGCCGGGCGGGACGTTCCGGGAGATGCCGCCGAAGATCCCGGGCAGGAGCGCCGGGTCGACGAGGAGCGAGACCCCGTCGAGCTGGACGAGGAAGCTCGCATGCCCGAGCCAGGTGATGCGCGCCGGCTCCCCCGGCGCCGGGGGGATCGCGAGGAGCGCGAGGTCCGGGGCCACGGTCGGGACCGGCGCCCGAACGGGCGTGACGTGCCGCTTGCCGGTGACCTTGTCCCAGACCGCCCAGCGGAAGACCGCGCCGAAGCCGTGCGGCATCCCGCCGTCGAGGTTCGTGAACCGCCCCTCGGAGTCGCGGGGCTGGGCGAAGGCGGAGAGGATCATGGCGGCGGCGGCGAGCGAGAGGCGGCGAGGGAACGCTTCATGGGGACACGCCCCAGGTCACGGTGGAGCGCGGGCGGCGCTACAGCGAGAGCACGAGCTTCGTGAGGTCGTACCGCACGTCGCCCCGCTCCTGCACGGGGACGTGGACCGCGGGGAGACGGAGCCGCTCGATCGTCTTGTTGTAGCCGAGGTCCATGAGCGTCCGGAGGTTCACGGCATCGTGGAGGTTGTACTCGGCGAACAGGCGCAACGCCGCGGCGTCGCCGGCCTCGTGCGCCCGCCAGAGCCTCACCGCGTCGAGGCCGGTGAGCCCGGTGAGGTGGGGCGGGCGGCCGACGCCGGTCGTCGCCTCGAGGAGCTTCAGCCCTCCCGCGTGGCCGAGGCGCGCCCAGAGGTGGCGGAGATCGATGTGCGCGCGCGGCGGGCGCCAGCCACGGAAGGCGCGGCGGAGCACCGGCACGTCGAACGAGAGGCCGTTGAAGGTGACGAGGAGCTTCCAGCCGCGCGTCTCCTCGGGAAAGCGCTCGAGGTCGCGACCGGCGAGGAGGATCCGTGGGCCGCGGGCGTCGAGGATTCCGATCGCGGTGAGCGCGTCGCCGTCGGTCTCGATGTCGAGGAACGCCGCGTCGCGGGCGAACACGCCGTACAGGCGCCAGCGCTCGGTGCGCGGCAGCATGGCGGCGAGCCCGTCGGCGTCCCCCGCGGCGAGCGCGGCTCGCGCGCGCGTCATCGCCTCGCGCAGCCGCTCGTCGAGCGCGGGCGAGAGCGCGACGGCGGGCGCGGCCGGGAAGTCCTCCCAGCGGCGGACGCCGGCGTCCCAGAGCCTCGACTCGAGGAAGGGCCCGATCCCGGGCGCGATGCGGAAGGACGAGCGGATCACGCGGCCGGCAGCCTACGGCACGGCCGACCGGCGCCGCAAAGGGGCAGGCCCCTCACCCCGGCCCTCTCCCCGCAACGCGGGGAGAGGGAGGAAGGTCAGCTGTCACACCGGCGCGGTGCCGCGCTCCCAGGCGCTTCGCCACGCGCCGGTCGCCTCCACGTGGCGGAGGAACGCCTCGTAGAACGGGTGGCGCGAGACGGTGGCGCCATCGCCGACGACGACGAGCTTCGCGCGGGCGCGGGTGAGCGCGACGTTCATCCGGCGCACGTCGGCGAGGAACCCGACCTCGCCGGCGTCATTGGAGCGGACGAGCGAGACGATCACCGCCTCCTTCTCCCGCCCCTGGAAGCCGTCCACCGTGTCCACCTCGAGGCCGCGCTCGACCTCCGCCGCGAGCAGCTGCCGCAGGCGCTGCACCTGCGCGTCGTAGGGCGAGATGACGGCGATCGCCTCGGGGGCGAGGCCACGCGCGAGGAGGCGCGTCACCTCCGCCGCGACGAGCTCCGCCTCGCCCGGGTTGTGCTTCGAGTCCGAGCCCTGGGGCGTCTCCTCCTCGAAGCCGCACCCCGCCGTGTCGACGAGCTCGAGCGGCGCCGCGTCGATCGCGCGGTCCGCCGCTGCGGGATGGGCGCGCAGCGCGCCCGCGTAGAGCGCCTCGGAAGGGAACGCCATGATGCGGGCGTTCATGCGGTGCTGCTCGGCGAGCGTGACGCGCGGCCCGGGGCCGAGGAGCGGCACGAGCCGCTCGAAGAGCGACACGCCGAGTCCACCCGCCTGCGCCGCCGCCGAGAGCACCGTCGGCGGGAGCTGCAGGTGATCGCCCGCGAGCACGGCACGATCCGCGCGCAGGAGCGCGAGGTAGAGGGCGGGCTCGACCGCCTGCGTGGCCTCGTCCACGACCGCGAGCGTGAAGCGGCGCCCGGCGAGCGGCGCGGCATCGAGGGAGGTGAGCGTCGCGAGCACGACGTCGGCGCGGTCCAGAACCTCTCCCTCGGCGCGCGCCTCGAGCGCGCGGGCCTCGGCGAGGAGCGCGCGCGCGTCGCGCCACTGCTCGCGGGAGGTGCTGAAGCGCCCGGGGCCGCGCTTCTGCCGCCGCTTCGCGGCCGATCGCCGGAGCGCGAATGCCTCCTCGACGAGCCCGCGCGCGATCCGCGCCGACTCGTGGTCCTCCGTGCGCGCCTCGAGCGTGTGGGCGAGGACGGAGGGGAGGACGCGCGCGGGGTGGCCGAGCCGGACGCACGCGAGACCGGCCGCGGCGAGCCGCTCGACGAGGTTGTCCACGGCGAGGTTCGAGGGCGCGGCGGCGAGCACCTTCTCGCCCCGCGCGACGGCGCGCCGGACCACCTCGACGAGGACGGTGGTCTTCCCGGTGCCGGGCGGGCCGTGCACGAGGGCGAGGTCCTCGGCCCGGTCCGCGAGGTCGAGCGCCGCGCCCTGCTCGGCGTTGAGCACGTGGGGGAGCGCGGGGCCGCGTGGCGCGCGGAGGAAGCGCGGCGCCTCGCCGACGAGCACGCCGTGCCAGCGCCGCCCGGCCTTGTCGTCGCGCAGCCGCGCGATCCCGCCCGCGAGCCGTTCCCAGGTCACGGGCGAAGGCTCGAGCTCGAGGACGACGCGACCCTCCGTCGCCCAGTCCGGCGGCGGCTCGTCGAACGCGACCGCGACCGAGACGCGCGTGCGGCGCGCGACGACCCCGCTCGGGACATCGGGGCGGGCCTCGCGCCGGAGGGTCACCGAGACGAGGCTGCCGGCGCCGATGCGCCCCGCGCCGAGCGGCTTTCCTGGCCTCCCGTAGGTGACGAGGACACGCCCCGCAAGCACGCCCTCCTCGACGACCTCGACGTCCGCGACGGCGAGCCCCCGCGCCTCGCGCTCGGCGAGGGTCAGGCGCCCCCGCGCCTCCTCGAGCCGGAGGCGCTCCTCCTGTCGCTCGGCGTCGAGCAGCGCGGCAAGTCGGTCGAGGTGGTGCGCGAGGTCCAGGCACCCCGGTATATTCCGGGACGCGATGGCCGGCGAGTGGGTCCTCTGGTTCGATGCGCGCTGCTCCGCGAGCAAGCGCACCCTCGAGCTCCTCAGGGAGCGCGGGGTCGAGCCCGTCCTCCGGCGCTTCCTCGAGGAGCCGCCGACCCCCGAGGAGCTCGCCGCGCTCGTCGCGAGGCTCGGCGTCCCCGCGCACGCCGTCGCGCGGCGCGACGCCGACGAGTACCAGGCGCTGCGGCTCTCCGACCGGACGCCACACGACGAGCTGCTTGGCGCGCTCGCCCAGCACCCGCGCATCCTCGAGCGGCCGATCGTCGTCGCCGGCGGACGCGCCGTGGTCGCCCGCCCGCCCGAGCGCGTCCTCGAGCTCTTCGAGGCGGTCGCCGCGCCGCGCAGGGTCCTCGATCACCCGGGGTGAAGCACGCCCCTTCGCGTGGTGCCGGCGCCCAGCGAGTTCGCGCCTGATTCCAGCGGCATGGCGGAAGTCGCTGCAGGGGCGGGCTCGAACGATTCATGCACGGGCCACGCGCGCGTGAACCCGCCCACTCCTCCGCGGCCGACCGGTGCCGAAGCGTGCGAGGCGGCCGCGTCCGCCTGCATCCCCTGTGGGCCGGTCGCGTGTGAGGAGCGGCTCCGCGTCGCGCTCGGCTTGCCGACGGCCGACGCGGCGACGATCGCCACGCTCGGGTCGACCTCGGAGGGCTGCGCCGCGGTCGAGCGCGCCATCGCGCACCGCGCGCTCTCCGATCGGCTCTCGTCGGCGAGCGCGCTCGCCGCGGGTATCGCGCACGAGCTCAACAACCCGCTCGCCTACGTCAGCGCGAACCTCTCGTTTCTCGCCGAGCGCACGACGCGGGTCGTCGAGATCCTCTCGGGCGCGGCGCCGACGCCCGACGACGCCGACCTCGCCGTCCAGCTGCACGAGGCGATGCGAGAGGCGCGCAGCGGCGCGGAGCGGATGCGCACGGTGGTCCGCGACCTCAAGACCTTCGCGCGTGGCGACGACGAGCGGCGCGTGCCGGTGGACCTCCGGCCGGTGCTCGACTCGTGCGTGAACGTCGCCTGGAGCGAGATCAGCCGGCGCGCGCGGCTCGCCCGAGACCTCGAGGCGGTGGCGCCGGTGCTCGGCGACGAGGCAAGGCTCTCGCACCTGTTCCTGAACCTCCTCCTCAACGCGGCGCAGGCGATCCCCGAGGGGCGCCCGGACGACCACGAGCTCGGGATCGCGACCCGGACGCTCCCCGACGGCCGGATCTCGGTGGTGATCCGCGACACCGGCGCCGGGATCGCGCCCGAGCACCTCCCGCGGATCTTCGACCCCTTCTTCACGACGAAGGCGCCGGGCGTCGGCACGGGCCTCGGCCTGTCGATCTGCCACGCCGTGGTGGCCGCGATCGGCGGGGAGATCCAGGTCGAGAGCGCCGTCGGCCGCGGCTCGACCTTCCGGGTGCTGCTCGCGCCGGCGGACCGGCCCGTCGAGATCGCGGAGCCTCGCACCCGCCCGCCCGAGCCCGGCCGCGCGCGGGTCCTCGTCGTGGACGACGAGCCGCTCGTCGGGACGGTGCTTCGCCGTACGCTCGGCGATCACGACGTCACGGTCGTCGAGTCCGCGCGGGCCGCGCTCGACCGGCTCTCGGCGGGCGAGCGCTACGACGTGATCCTGTCCGACCTGCTCATGCCGGGCATGAGCGGGATGGACCTGTTCCACGAGCTCTCCGGCCTCGATCCGTCGCACGCGCGCCGGATGGTGTTCCTCACGGGCGGCGCGTTCACCGCCGCCGCGCGCGAGTTCCTCGACCGCGAGCGCGTCGAGTGCCTCGAGAAGCCGTTCGAGCTCGAGGTGCTCCGCGCGATCGTCGCGCGGCACCTCGCCGTGAGCTAGAACACGACCGCGATCCCGAACGGGATCGGGACGACCGTAGCCTGCGCGGCGCGACCCGAAGGGCGCTCGCGGCCGTGGAGGAGGCGCGGCACGGCGATCCCCATCGCGGCCCCGGTCGCGGCGCCGGTGAGGACGTCCGTGAGGTAGTGCCTGTCCGCCGCGATGCGCAGGTACCCGACCACCGAGGCGGCGCCGAGCCCGACCGCCCACACCCACGGCGTGCCGCGGTAGCCGCGCAGGTCCGAGACGGTCCCCGCGGCGGCGGCGAGCGAGAACGCGATCGTCGCGTGGCCCGAGTAGAAGGAGAGGTCGTCGTCGGAGTCGTGGGGCCGCGCCGCGTCGTGGCCGAAGTGGACGAACGGACGCTCGCGTCCGACGGCGTACTTCACCACCTGGTCGAGATCGGCGGCGAGCGCGACCGCCTCCGCCACGATGAGGACGTCCACGACGCCCTCGCCCGCGTCGCCGCCGGCGCGCGCGGCGAGCAGCTGGTGCGCGGCGACGCCCGTCGGGAGGAGGACGAAGGCGAGGGCGTCGGAGGCGTGGCGCGCGGGGTTCACCCTCCTCCAGACGAGAGCGTCGCGCGCCGATGCGTCGAGCGCGTTCGGCTCGCACACGCGGCAGCGCGTGGGCGCGAGGAGCGGCTTCGCGAGCTCCGAGCCGACCCACGCCGCGATGGCGGCTCCGGTGACCGCGGGGTCGACGCGCAGATCGTGCCTGAGCGGCCGCGGCTCGGCCGCGGACGCGGCGAGCGGAAGGGCGACGAGCAGGGCGGCGACGCGGCGCATGCGGTGGGGGCGCGGTCCGGCGGCCGCGGCGGCCGGACGGTATCATCGGCGCGGTGGCCCGGAACAGCGCAGAGGACCCGCCGGAGGGCGGCTCGCCCTTCGGCGACGCGGTCCCGCTCCCGCTCGACGGCACGCTGGACCTGCACGCGTTCGCGGCCGCGGTCGTCCGGGACCTCGTGCCGGAGTGGCTCGAGGCCTCGAGGGCGGCTGGGCTGCGCGAGCTCCGGATCGTGCACGGCAAGGGGACGGGCGCGCTGCGGCGGACGGTCGAGGCGATCCTCGCGCGCCATCCGCTCGTCCTCTCGTTCCGGCCCGCGGCGGAGGACGGCGGCGGGTGGGGCGCGACGCTCGTGTCGCTCCGGTGAGCGCTCCGCCGTGCGCATCGTGTATCGCATGAGGCTCTCGATCCACGCCCACCATCTCGCCCTGCCCGCCGATCTCCCGGCCTTCCTCGACAAGCACGTCACCCGTCCGCTCGCCCGTCTCTTCGACGATCCCGCCGCCGAGCTGGCCGTGCACCTCGGCGATGCCCGACCGATGCGCGGCGGCGTGGACCAGGAGTGCCGGCTCTCGTTCCGCATGCCGAACGCGCGGACGCTGCACGTCGAGGCGATCGAGGACGACGTGCACAAGGCGCTCCTCGGCGCGACGGAGCGGCTGAAGCGGCTCGTGCGGCGCGAGCTCGCGAAGATGCGTGCGCCCGCGCGCAAGCCCGTCCACAGGCCGCTCGGGCGGACGTGGCGGGAGCGCACGACCCGCCGCGGCGTGACGCCGGACGGCGAGCCCGCCGGGCTCTGAGTGGCGAGCGCAGGGGCGCCGAAGCCCGAGTGTCCCCCGCCCTATGCCACGGCGCGTGCGGGGCCGAGCAGCCGGCGGAGATGGCCGAGCAGCGCCTCGTTCGTGAACGGCTTCTGGATGATCTCGACGGCCCCGGCGGCGAAGCGGCCGAGGAGCGCCGCGTCGTCGGTGTGGCCCGTCATGAAGAGCACCTTCACACCCGGCTGCTCGCCGGCGAGGGTCTCGGCGAGCTCGGCGCCGTTCATGCGCGGCATCACGACGTCGGTGAGGAGCACGTCCACGCGGCCGCCGCGGGCGCGGACCGCCTCGAGCGCCTCCGCGCCGTTCCGGCCGGCGATGACGTGATAGCCGGAGCCGGCGAGCACGCGCCCGAGGAGGACGCGCAGCGCGTCCTCGTCCTCGGCGAGCACGACCGTCTCGCCGAGCCCGCGCGGCGCCGACGCGGCGACCGGGATCGCGACGCGCGCGGTCCGGTCGTCTGCCGCGGGGACGTAGACCGTGAACGTCGCGCCCGCGCCGGGGCGCGACTCGACCCGGATCGCGCCGCCCGCCTGGCGGACGATCCCGTAGACCGTCGCGAGCCCGAGCCCGGTGCCGGTCTCCTTCGTCGTGAAGAAGGGCTCGAACAGCCGCGCGCGCACGTCCTCGGCGATGCCGACCCCGCCGTCCTTCACGCAGAGCGTCACGTACCGTCCCGCTGGCAAGCCGACGTCGGCGGCGGCCGCGGCGAGCTCGACGTTGGCGGTCGTGATCGCGAGCGGACCGCCGTCCGGCATGGCGTCGCGCCCGTTCACGGCGAGGTTGAGGAGCACCTGGGCGAGCTGGTCGGCGTCGGCCACCACCGGCCAGAGCCCCTCCTGCAACGACGTCGTGAGCTCGATGCGCTCGCCGATCGCGCGCGAGAGGAGCCGCCCGAGATCCTGCACCACCTTGTTCAGGACGAGCACCTCCGGGCGCAGCAGCTTCTTGCGCGAGAGGGTGAGGAGCTGGCGCGTCACGCCCACCGCGCGGTGCGCCGCCTCGACGATGCCATCCGCCGACTCGCGCAGCCGCACGTCTCCCGCGGGGAGATCGCGCACGAGCATGTCCGACCAGCCCAGGATCACGGCGAGCAGGTTCGAGAAGTCGTGCGCGATCCCGCCGGCGAGCCGCCCGACGGCCTCCATCTTCTGCGCCTGGCGGAGGTTCTGCTCGAGCTCGCGGCGGGCGGTCTCCGCGGACTCGCGCTCCGAGACGTCGCGCACCGACAAGACCCGGAGCTGCCGCTCGCGCAGGAGCAGCGCGCCGACGGACACCTCGACCGGGAACAGCGTGTCGTCCGAGCGGCGGTGCCGCCCGGGGAGCGCCCGCGTGCCCGCGCTCGGCAGGGGCGGGCCCGCCTCCGGGTCGGCGAGGTCCTCGAGCCGGAGCTCCCGCAGCGCGTCGCGCGCGCGCCCGTAGAGCCGCTCGGCGGCCGGGTTCGCGTCCTCGAGCCGGTTCGTCGCGGCGTCGACGAGCAGCATCGCGTCGCTCGAGGTCTCGAACACGCCGCGGTGGACCGCCTCGCTCTCGACGAGCTGCGCGACGAGCTCGCGCTGGCGCCGCTTCATCCGGACCTTCTCCGCCGCGTTCTCGACCTTGAGGTTCAGCGCCTCGTAATCGGAGATCGGCTTCGTCACGTAGTCGAAGGCGCCGATCTGCATCGCCTGGATGGCGGTGTCGAGCGAGGCGTAGCCGGTCACGAGGATCACCTCGACGTCCGGCTTCGCCCGGCGGAGCGCGCGGGCGACGTCGAGACCGGAGCCGTCGCCGAGGTTCTTGTCGACGAGCGCGACGTCGAGCTCGCCCGGCTCCTCGGCGCGCGCGATCGCCTCACGCGCGGAGCCGGCGAGCACGAGCGTGCGGCCGTCGGCCTCGAGGAAGCGCCGGAACACGTCGAGGATCACGGGCTCGTCATCGACGATCAGGATCGTGGCCATGGTGCGCCTCCACTCCCAGCGTGACGCCCGCCGAGAGACCGAACGCCGCGAACGCGCCGGGGGCCCCCTGGCCCGCGGCGAGGAGCGACGCCTCGAGGAATGGAACGCCGAAGGTCCGTCGCAGCCCGACCGAGACCGCGAGGCGCGCCGCCGGGGCCGCGCCGCGTGCGGCGAGGACCGCGCCCGCGGTCGCCGAGAGCGACCCGGTCGTCCGGCCCTGGAGGTCGCGCCGCGCCGACACCCCCGCGAGCACGGTCGCGAGCGCCGCGCCGTCGCCGCCGCCGGACGCGCCCGCGTCGAGGCGCCACGCCACCTCCGTCCCGCGGCGGATCGCGAAGGCGAGATCGGCGGGTCTCTCCGCCGCGATGCCGGCCGTGGGGCCGGAGAAGCGGCCGGCTAGATCGACCGCTACGCCGGCGCGCCCCTCGACGAGGAGGGCGGGCCCCGACGGCGCGATGAGCGACGCGGCGGTCGCGCGGGCGTCGCCGGCGCGCGCCGCGACCGACTCGTCGAGCGGCCTCGTGACCGCCGGGGCGACGTAGCGCACCTCGAACTCCCCGGGCGTGCGCTCGGCGACGGCGACGACGCGCCCCCGCTCCGCCGTGACGATCGGCGCCGTCGAGACCCCGTTCCCATACCGATCCGCGATCGAGACGCGGAGCACCGCCTCGCGCACGCCGTCCCCGCGAAGGACCGCGGGCGGCGCGAGCCGCAAGGCGGCCGGCGCTCCGGGGCGGAGCCGCAGCGCGCGGGCGCCGGCGATCCCGAGGGCTGGCGCGGTGGCGGTGACGAGCGCCTCCTGGCCGCGGAGCGTCGTGCCGGCCGCGAGCCGCGCGACGAGCTCGCCGGGGCGGCGCTCGCGGACGTCCGTGAGGTCGCCGCCGCGCGCCTCGAGCGCGAGCGCCGCCGGGACCGGGTTTCCCGCCGCGTCGAGCGCGCGGGCGGTGACGCTCGCGGGCTCGCCGCCCGCGTCGATCGCCTCGCGGTCGAACGAGACCGCGACGACCGCGGGCGGGCCGGCGGCCGCCTCGACGCGGAGGACGGCGCGCGACGCGGGGGCGGCGGGGAGCCGGATCGTGAGCCGCTCGTCTCCCGCGGGGCCGGGCGGCAGGGTCCAGCTCGCCTGGTACGCCCCCGCCTCGCGCTCGACGACGCTGACGGTGCCGCGCGACGGCTCGAAGACCGGCGCGTCGCCGCGGCGCGCGGCGCCGTGCGGCGCGACGACGTAGGCGACGACGCGCACCTTCTCCTCGCGGTCGGCCCGGACGGCGGCGCGGTCGGCGACCGCGTGCAGGAGCGGCGTCTCCGGGACGCGCAGGTCGATCGGCCGGAAGCCCTGGTGTCCCTCGCGCACGCCCGGCGGGACGACGATGGGGATGACCGCGACCCCGTCCTCACCGGCGCGCCGCGGGCCGAAGGTGCGGTCGCCGATCCGGAGCGTCACCTCCGTTCCGGGCGCGCCGCGGACCCGCGCGTCGCCCTCGCCGGACATCGGGATGGCGAGCCAGCCGTCCTCGATCGCGCGCGCGCCGTGTGCGACCGCCGAGACGATCGCGACGCGGGGGACGTGGTCCGAGGGCGCGTGGTAGCGCGCCGCGAAGCCGCCGCCAGGGAGCCGGCGGACCGCGTCGACGCGCCCGGCGCTCGCGGTGACCGAGATCTCCTCGACGTCCGGAGGCGCGGCGACGTGGAGGTCCGTGCCCTGGTCTCGGCCGAGCACGAGGCGCGGCGGCTGCGCGGTGACGCGGAGCGCGCCGCCGGCCGCGGGCGGGGGGTCCTGCGCGTCCGCGGCGCCGGCCGCGAGCAGCGCGGCGACCGTGAGGAGGGCCGCGGCGTGCGCGACGCTAGGGCTCGGGCGCGACATGCCACTCGATCTCGATCGCCTCGCGCTCCTCGGCCCCGCACGCCGGGGTCGCGCTCGGGGAAGAGGGTGGAGGCGGACAGGAGGGACCGCGCTCGAGCGCGCGCGCGTCGGCCGCGCGGGCGAGGATGCCCGCCGGGACGCTCGGGCGCGCATCGGGCGCGAAGGGAGATGGCGGGAGCGGCTCGCCCGGCGCCGGTGCGCGCGACGCCGGCGCCGGCGCGGGCGGTTCTGCGGACGCCCGGACGCGCGGCGCGACGATGCCCGCGCTGATCGCGGCGACCACGGCCGACACGGCGACCGCGGCGAGTAGGCGCAGCGGCATCACCGCACGCCTCCCGAGGCCGGGGCCGGGACCGCGATGCAGAACTCGGTCACCGCCCAGGCGAGCCGAGCCGGGTCGCGCTCGGGGACGAGGAAGACCTCGCCACCGTGGCGCGCCATGAGCCGGCGAGACAGGTGGAGCCCGAGTCCGGTGCCGCGGCCCGGCGCCTTCGTCGTGAAGCGCGGCTCGAACAGGTGGGCGCGGTGCTCCGGCGCGATGCCGACCCCCTCGTCGGAGATGCGGACCTCGACGCCACCGCGTCGCGCCGCGAGGACCCGCACGTGCACGCGCGGCTCGCCAGGGACGCCCTCGAGCGCGTCGAGCGCGTTCGCGAGCACGTTCGTCGCCGCGTGCACGAGCGCGGCGGGGTCGCCGAACCCCTCGCGCTCTTCCACCTCGCGCACGAACCCGAAGCGGCGCGCGAGCGGGCGGATGCGGTGCGCGAGGAGCGCGACCGCGCGCGACACGACCGCGCCGACGACGTAGCGCGCCGGCGCCTCGTCCGCCGCGCGGAGCAGCCCCTCGTACTCGAGCAGGATCTCCCCGAGGCGCTCGAGCTGCGAGCGCAGGACGAGCCACTCGCCGTCGCGCGCGAGCGCCGCCCCGAAGGCCCGCTCGAGGAGCCGCGCCGACGCGTCCGCCCCCATGAGCGGCTGCCTCAGCTCGTGCAGCAGGCTCGGCGCGACGAGGTCCGCGTCGAGGGCGCCTATGCGCGAGAGCGTGTCGTCCGAGGCGTCGTGCATGGAACCCCCGTCAGGCGAGGTGGGCCGCGGCGGCGGCCGGGAGGAGCACGGTGAAGGCGGCCCCGAGCCCCTCCTCGCTCTCCACTACGATCCGGCCGTGGTGCGCCTCCACGATGCTGTGCGAGACCGAGAGCCCGAGCCCGACCTGGCCGGCGTGCTCCTTCGTAGTGAAGAACGGGTCGAAGATCCGCTCGCGGAGCGGCGCGGGAATCCCGCGGCCGGTGTCGGCGATGCGCAGCCGCAGGGCGTCGCCGTCCACGGTCCCGAGCTGCACGTCGAGCCGGCCTCCCGCCGCCATGGCGTTGATCGCGTTCTCGACGAGGTGCGCGACCACCTGCTGGATCTGGACGGGGTCGCCCTGCGCCTCCGGGAGCGGGTCCTGCACCTCGCGGGTGAGGGTGATGCCCGACGCGCGGAGCCGGTCCTCGTAGAGCGAGAGCGCTGCGTCGACCGTGTGCGGGAGCGAGAAGCGCTGCCCCGGGACCTGTCGCTCCTGGTCCGCGAAGCTGCGCAGGTCCTCGACCACGCGCGAGACGCGCCCGGCCTGCTCCTGCGCGCGCGAGAGCATCTCGGCCTGCGGCGTGCCGGGGGCGGCGTGCTTTCGCAGGATCGTGAGGTAGCCGGTCACCGCGGTCATCGGGTTGTTGAGCTCGTGCGCGAGCCCCGCGCCGAGCGAGCCGAGCGCCGCGAGCCGGCGCGTGCGGAGGATCTGATCCTGCGCGCTCTTCAGCTCGGCGGTCCGCTCTTCGACCCTCTTCTGGAGCTCCTCGTTGAACGCGCGGATCTCCTCGTCGCGCCGCCGCAGCTCGCGGGTCATGCCCGAGAAGGAGCGGCCGAGGTCGGCGATCTCGTCGTTGCCGCTCGCGTCCACCTCGGCGCCCCACTCGCCCGCCGCGATCGCGCCGGCGGCGCGAGAGAGCCGCTGGACCGGGAGCGTCACGCGGCGCGCGAGGAGCGTCCCGAGCGCGGCGGCGAGGCAGAGCCCCGCCCCCGCCCAGGCGAAGGTGTACAGGCGAAGCCGCTCCGCCCCGTGGAGCGCGACCGCGGCGGGCTGCGCGACGACCGCGCCCCAGCCGTAGCGGCGGACCGGCGCGAACGCCGCGAGCCACGGTTCGCCGTCGGCACGCCGCACGACCCGCGCCGCGGACGTGCCGCGCGCGCCTCCGTCCTCGGCGAGGCGCCGCTCGTCCTCCGTCACCTGCGCGCCGGGCCCGCCGCCGTGCGCGAGCGGCGCGCCGCTCGCGTCGACGAGCCACGCGACGCCGCCGGCGGAGAGCTCCGCGAGCCGCGCCTCGACGTCGCGCAGCACGACCTCGGCGACGATCGAGCGATCGCGCGCGAGCCTGTGGACGATCGCGATCCGGAGCGGGCCGCGCGCGGCGCGGTACGGCTCGCTGATCGTCGACGCCCCCACCGCGGGGGGAGGCGCCGGGATGTGCGCCGAGAAGAGCTCGAGCTCGTCATCGCCGACCGGCTCGCGCCCGGAGATCGCCGGGTCGCGGTCCGGCCGCCGCTCGAAGGCGGGCCCGGCGACGGGGATCTTCCGGTCGTCCACGATCGCGAGGATCGAGACGAAGGGGAGCTGGCGGTACGGGATCGCGAGCATCTTCGCGATCTCCCAGCGCGCGAACCCGGAGGAGTCCTCGAGCGGCAGCGCCGCCGCGGAGAGCCGCAGGTTCTCGACGGACGCCGTGACGGTGCGCTCGGTGAAGAGGGCGAGGTCCTCGGCGGCCTGGGTCTGCATCCTCCCGACCGTCTGGCGGAGCTCGTCCCGGCTCACCGTGTAGGACACGAGGCCGAGGAGGGCGACCGGAAGGACGCCCACCGCGAGCAGCACGAGCCCGATCTTGGCGCCGAACCTCATTCGAGCGGACGCTCCCTCCGGTGCGCCGAGCGATGCCTCCCTGCCGAGCTCGGGCCGAGGCCCCGGACGGCTCTCGACAGGCGAGGGTGGGGACCGGCCGGGCGAGCGCACAAGCCTCGACCGAGGCGCCTCGTTCGGGCGGGGCGCCCCGAGATACGCAAATGTGCGACGCACCGAGGGTAACTCCCCCATCGTGCCGCGCGTGATCGCACGCCGCAGCGCGTCCCCGGCGCCGCGAACGCGTTTGACTACCCGGTCGGAACCAGTATGTTCGCGCCGCCCAAGGAGGTACGCGATGTTCGAGAAGCTCATGCCGAGGTCGGACGACTTTTTCTCCGACTTCGAGGCCCAGGCCGGGACCGTGGTCGAGGGGGCGAAGCTCCTGAAGGCGCTCCTCGACGACTTCACCGACGTGGCGCGCAAGTGCCAGGCGATCAAGGACGTCGAGCACCGGGGTGACGACATCACCCACAAGGCGTTCTCGCGCCTCCACACGCAGTTCATCACGCCGTTCGACCGGTCCGAGATCCACCGGCTCCTGTCCCGCATCGACGACGTGCTCGATCTCGCCGACGCCGCCTCGGAGCGGCTCGGGCTCTACGACGTCGACACGGTCCTCCCCGAGGCCCGCGAGCTGTGCGCCGTGTTCGTCGCGCAGGTCGAGAAGATGGAGGTCGCGGTGAAGGGGCTGCGGGACATGAAGAACAACCCGAACCGGATCCTCGACGCGTGCAAGGAGATGAACGTCCTCGAGAACCAGGCGGACTCGCTCACGCGCCGTACGATGGCGAAGCTCTTCAAGCGAGGGAACGACCCGCTCACCGTGATGAAGTGGAAGGAGATCATCGACCTCATCGAGGATGCGACCGATCGGGCTGAGGACGTCGCGAACGTCATCGAGGGCGTCGTCCTCGAGCACGCCTGATCCCCCGCCCATGCTCATCGCCACGGTCGTCCTGCTCATCGCGGTCGCCCTCGCTTTCGACTTCATCAACGGCTTCCACGACGCGGCGAACTCGATCGCGACGGTGGTCTCGACCCGGGTGCTCACCCCGCTCTGGGCGGTCGCGTGGGCCGCCTTCTTCAACTTCGTCTCGGCCGCCCCCGTCCTGTGGGGCGCGGAGCTCAAGGTCGCGGCGACGATGGGCAAGGGGATCGTGGACTTCGCCCACCTCAAGGCGGAGGGCACGACCGTCGTCCTCCTCGTCGTCTTCGCCGCGCTCATGGGCGCGATCGTCTGGAACCTGGTCACCTGGTGGTGGGGCCTCCCGTCCTCCTCCTCCCACGCGCTCGCCGGCGGGATGATCGGCGCGACGATCCCGTCACTCGGCTTCGCCGGCCTCGTCCCCGCCGGGATCATCAAGATCGTCGCGTTCATCGTGCTGTCCCCGCTCATCGGCATGGTGCTCGGCTCGTCGATGATGATCCTCATGGCATGGGTCGTCCGGCGGAACACGCCGGCCCGGGTGGACACCTGGTTCCGCAAGCTGCAGCTCCTCTCCGCGGCGATCTTCAGCTTCAGCCACGGGACGAACGACGCACAGAAGGTGATGGGAATCATCAGCGTCATCCTCTACGGGACGGTCTGGGCGGACCGCGCCGCCGCCGCGCACATGGCGGAGAAGTTCCCGGTCCCATTCTGGGTGGTGCTCCTCTGCCACGCCGCGATCGGCCTCGGCACCCTGTTCGGCGGCTGGCGCATCGTGAAGACGATGGGCCACTCGCTCACGAAGCTCCAGCCGATCGGCGGCTTCTCCGCCGAGACCGGCGGCGGCGTCACGATCCTCGCCCTCGCCCACTACGGCATCCCGGTCTCGACCACCCACACCATCACCGGCGCCATCGTGGGCGTCGGCGCGACGCGCGGGACGCGCGCGGTCCGCTGGGGGATCGCCGGGCGCATCATCTGGGCCTGGATCCTCACGATTCCGGCCTCGGCGCTCGTCGCCTGGCTCGTGTTCTTCGCGGCGCGGGTGGTCGTCCGCGCGATCGGCTAGGCGCGGCCGCAACCTGCGGCCCCGACGCGTGTTCTGGAGGGCAGGATGGCCCCGGACCCCGACGCGGCCCTGATGCTGGCATTCCAGCGGGGCGACGATGGCGCGTTCCGGGCGCTCTTCGAGAGGCACGCGCGCGCCATGGTCGCCTTCTGCCATCACTTCGTCCGCGACCCCGCCCGGGCCGAGGAGCTCGCGCAGGACGTGTTCCTGAAGGTGCACCAGGTCGCGGACCGCTACCGGCCGACCGCGCGGTTCAAGACATTCCTCTACCGGATCGCCTCGAACCACTGCCTGAACGAGCTGCGGCGCGGTGAGTACGGCGTGCGCCGCGCCGCGGAGCAGGACGACGCCGCCGACCCGGACGCGCTCCCGTCGCGCGAGGCGAGCCCCGAGGAGGCGGCGCGTGGAGCCGCGCTCGAGCGCAGGGTCGGCGAGCTCCTCGCCCGGCTGCCGGAGAAGCAGCGGGCGGCGCTCGTGCTCTGCCGGCTCGAGGGGCTCTCGTACGAGGAGATCGCCGAGGTGCTCGAGACGAGCGTCTCGGCCGTGAAGTCGCTCGTCCACCGCGCGACCGTCGCGGCGGCGGACGCGCTCGCGCCCTACGCGCCCGGATACGAGGAGGCCCTGCCATGACCTGTCCGGGAAGCGACGTGCTCGTCGCGCTGCTCGACGGCGCGCTCCCGCCGCCCGCGCTCGCGGCGGCGCGCGCCCACGTCGACGGGTGCGCCGCCTGCCGCGCGGCGCTCGCCCGGCTCGGCGCCGGCGCCGCCGCGCTCCGCGCGGGATCGCCCGCCCCCGAGCCGTCGCCCTTCTTCGCCGCCCGGCTCGCGGCGCGCATCGCCGCCGAGCCGCCGCGGCCTCGGGGTCTGCGGCGCCTGCTGCCCGCGCGCGGGTGGCGGCTCGCGCTCGCCACCGCGGCGGTCGCGGTCGCCGTCGCCGGCGGCGCGCTCGTCGTGCAGCGCGGTCGCAGCGCCGAGGAGGTCGCGGTGGCCGAGCGACTCGACCTCCTCCTCGACTACGAGGTCGTGGCGAGCGTCGGCGAGGTCGAGGACGCGGACGACGCGGCGGTGGTGGCGGAGCTCGACGAGCTCACGCCGCGGGAAGGTCGGCCGTGAGGGCGGCCCTCCTCGCCGCGGTGCTCCTGCTCGCGCCGGCGACGCGAGCGGCGGAGCCCGCCTCGGACGGCGCGCGCGACAGGTTCGAGCGGCTCTCGCCGGAGGAGCAGGAGGCGGTGCGCGAGCGCTGGCGCGCCTTCCGGTCCCTGCCGCCCGAGCGGCAGGCGGAGCTGCGCGACCGGCTCGCGCGGCTTCGTGCCCTGCCCCCGGAGCGGCGCGAGCAGGTGCTCCACAACTTCGAGGCGTTCGAGCGGCTGCCCGTGCGCGAGCGCCGCGAGGTGCTCGAGCGGTTCCGGCGCTTCCGCGAGATGTCGCCCGAGCGGCGCACGCAGATGCGGGCCGCGCTCCGGCAGATCGTGGAGGCCCCGCCGCGCGAGCGGGCGCGCTACCTCGAGAACCTCCGTCGCTGGCGCGACATGTCGCCCTCCGAGCGCGACCGGGCCCGCGAGGAGTGGCGGCAGCGCCGCCGCCGTTGAGCCCGGGACCGCCTGCGCGTGTCCCTCCGACCGGCCGCCCTCGCCGCGGTGATCGCCCTCGGCGCCCCCGTGGCGCGCGGGGACGACTCCGTCCAGACCCAGGCCACCGTCCACCTGCGCACGACGAGCACCCGGGACGTGCCGCGGACGCTCGTCCTGTTCGACCGCGAGCTGCGCACGTTCGACGTGGACGGCTACCTCGTCCCGGAGGGGAGCGAGCGGTACGGCTCGCTCTTCGCGTCGCTCCGCGCCGAGGGGCGGCTCCTCGGCGGCGACCTGCGCTGGGTGCTCGCGGCGGACACGGGCGAGGTGCGGCGGCGCAGCTTCCCGCGCGTCGCGCTCGTCTGCCTCGTCCGCCCGACGGCGTCGCCGACCGGCCTCGCGCTCCCCGGGAGCGGGCAGTGCGGCGGCGCGACGGCGGTCGTCCCGCTCGAGGAGACGCGGCTCGCCGACCCGGTGCTCACCTCGAACGGCCGGCCGGTGCGGGACGAGGTGAAGGCGACGCTGCTCGTGCGGGAGGCTTACGCGGCGTGGTCCTTCGGGAAGGCGGGCTTCGCGACCGTGCGCGCGGGGCGCAAGCGGACCGCGATCGCCGACGGCTTCGTCCACGACGACTACGCGACCGGCCTCGAGCTCGGGCTCGACGTCGGCGCGATCGGCCCGCCGTGGGACGTCTCGCTCGCGGTCTTCCAGCCGACGCGCGACTTCCCGTCGAGAGTCTCCGGGATCTCCCCCGTCGCCGCGCTGCGCGTGGACTTTCTGCCCTCGCTGTTCGAGCACGCGGGTCTCTTCGTCGCCGCGCTGCGGGACCGGACCGGCTCGCTCGCGGAGCTGCTCCGCGGCAGCCTCGTGGAGGCGCGCGTGGGGGCGCTCGCGCGCGCGTTCGGGACGGACGCGGAGGCGCCCGCGGCGCAGGCGCTCGCGATCGCGCTCGCGGCGCCGCTCGAGAGCGACGCCTCGATCGCGTGGGCGGGGACGAGCGCGAGCCTCGTACCGTTCCGGGGGCAGCGGCTCGGGTGGACGCTCGCGCTCCAGGAAGGGATGCTGCACCGGGTCTCGAACCCCACGCCACCGCCGGGCGCGACCGGGATCCTCGCCGAGGACGTGCCGCTCCAGGGGCGGCTCGCCTCGGTGCGCTGGGAGACGGACCTCGCGGCGCGGCTCTCCGCCGGCGCCTCCTTCCTCTACCTGTCGGGCGCGAAGCCGCCCGGGAGGGGCGGCCGCTACGGAGGCTTCCTCGGGATCACGCCGTTCGTCACGGCGACGAACCTCTTCTTCGGCGGCGGCCTCTCGGACACGTTCGCGGCACGGCAGGCGACCGCGCCGGGCGTGAACGGGCGTGGCGTGCTCGCCCCCGGCGTCTCGCTCTCCGCGGAGCCCGGGGCGAACGTGTCGGTCCGGTCGCGCGCCGCCTGGCTGCGCGCCGACGTCGCCGGCCCGTACGGCGGCAGGACGTACGGCACCGAGGCGGACCTCGACGTCACCTGGGCGCCGCGCCGCTGGCTGCTCGTCGGCGCCGAGCTCGACGTGCTCTGGCCGGGCGACTTCTACGCGGGGCGCGCGACCGTGTACAAGACGGTGCTCGCCGTGGATTTCGTGACGCCGTGATCGCCGCCCTGCTCGCCGCGCTCCTCGCCGCCGGCCCTGTTCCCGACGCGGCCTTCGATCCCGAGGCGCCCGCCACGGCGCAGGGAGCGTCCCCCCACTCGGAAGAGGACGCGATGCTGCGCGACCTCGAGGTGATCGAGAAGCTCGAGCTGCTCGAACACCTCGAGCTGTTCGGGGCGGAAGAGCGCTGAGCCCCCTCACCCCGACCCCTCATGATTCGTCACATCTCGGCGGAGCGAGGGGCCGTCGAAGCGTGCGTATGCGAGAGGAGATGAGCCGAAAGGTGACCGGAGTCGGGCAACGAGGAGTGCGGCGGCCGAGGCGTGTCCGCGAAGACGAAGCGCCGGT
>WNGB01003843.1_pt1 | contig 35597 bp, 30 predicted proteins | sample 5400681 | NCBI WGS metagenome assembly WNGB01 (sample SAMN13153367, study PRJNA577476) | soil metagenome | isolation source: 115 cm soil or saprolite under grassland replicate 2 | place: USA:California | collected 2016-06-15 | reverse complement strand
CTTTAGCCTGCGGCAGCATGGTACTTTCCTTTGTATCCGTGTTTCGTTTGTGCGCTCTACGAGCGCACAAACGAAACACAGAAGATAAAGTACCGCTCTGCCGAAGGCAAGATCGCCGACTGTGTAAGTCGTGTCAATTGTGAGTGCTTGTAAGTTCGTACCTGAACAATCTTAGAATACTCGTACCCCCTATGGCTAGGCTGCGAGTGGCAGAGTGAGTTGTATCGGTGGCAGATCAGCATTCGGCACATCGCTGATTCCTGTCAATGTCGTCACATCCAGCCCATTGATCGCCAGCCGCTTCAGCTCAACGCCATCCCCTTGATGCACGACCCATTCGTGGGTCTTCACGTCGCACTGCACCACCACCATTTGTCCGGCTAACGCGCGTCCAACAGCACACGAGCGGCCACGCAGCTGGATTTGGCCGGTGCTCGACACCTTGCGTTCCAACCGAATGCTCGCCAAGTAGTCGTAGACCCGTTGCTCATCGAACAGCTGCCGCTCGCACTCCAAACGGTAGGGACGGCGCGGCCGCAGCAGTTCGGGATGTGCCAGCAAGGGTGGACGCCCAGCACAATCACTGGCCCGCGAGGGGAAGAAGCGATTGTGCTGCTCACGCTCGATATCCAGCCGCTCCTGTAGCTGCTCCAGATCGAGCCTTCGGTCTGGCAGGCCGACAAAACCATCCAAAGTGCGATGCGTGCGCTCGACTTGGGCCTGGTCAGTCGGCGTGTTGGGCCGAATGAAACGATGCTCGACGCCCAAGCCAATCAGCCATAATGTCAGCTGGCTGGGCATCGGATCGCTGGGCTGGCCACCCAGGCAGACTTCGTTATCGGTCTGAAGGATGTCGGGCAGCGTTTCCCAGCGGGCGAACGCACTGCGGATGACGCCGCGCAGCTCCTGCCAGGTCAAGCGGCGACCGCGGCTGCCCGAGGTAACGTCAAAGGCCTGAGAGACCAGGATGGCAGCACCGAGTGGGTCACGAATGGTGCAGATACTTGCCCGATGGTCATCAGCCAAGGGCAGGGCCTCTTGGCAATCGAGCTGCCAGCACTCGTGGACGGCAGTCGGCACGTTGGGCGGGCTCTGGGGTGGAGAGCGCGGACGACGCGGGGCGACCAATTCTGGGCACTCAGTCTTGAACAACACCGCCAGCCGCGCTCGAGAGGGCAGGCGCATCTCGCGCAAGGTTGGGTCGCACTCTAGTTCGCTGAGCACGCGATCTGGCCCCCAGCTGGGATGATCACGTTTGAGAGAGAGGGCGCGAGAGGTCACAGCAGGCGCGAAGCGGCTGAGCACGCCACTCGCGGCTCGACCACGTCGCGTCTGGTGGAAAGCGACACGGCCGTGGTCGCGGGCGATGCGCCACCACTTGCGCGCTGTTTCGTGGGAACAGCCCAACTCGGCCGCAATCGCGCTGAGGGAGCGGCCACGCACCTTCTCGGTGTAGAGCCACTCCTTTTCGGCCAAAGTTAACGGTGCTCGTGCAGCCATAAGTACACTCCTGGTTGGGTCGATCACGACAATGGCACAAGCATACCAGAAATGGCGACAATAGGGGTACATCTGTTCTGAGACTCTTAAGGTACGAACTTACAAGCACTTACAATTGACACGGCTTACGCGGTGGGGTGCGGGGGCGGCCGGGTGCCCGCTGGGCGTCGCCCCGCATATCCTCTTTTTGGCCGGTCGCGGCCACCGCCGTGGCCGCAACCGGCCAAAAAGTAATGAATCTTAGCGGGTCTACGACTCGCCAAACCTCTCGTGTGGAGACGACCGCGTAAGTCCTCTTATTGAATAAAGGTATATGCTATGTCCTTGGATCTGCAAGAAGAACGGTTGGGGAAACGTCTGAACGCTGGAGCGCGACATCATCGTGCCTGGGTTGGCGCGCCGGAAAATTACGATCTATCAAGCGCATTGCAGTTTAGCTTGCTGACATCACTGGGTTTGCGCGAACATCACACGCTGTTGGATATCGGCTGCGGTTCCTTGCGCGGCGGCCGGCTTGCGCTGATGTATCTTCTTCCAGAGCGCTATTACGGCATCGAACCTGAGCAGTGGCTGATCGAAGAGGGAATTCAAAAGGAGATCGGCCAGGATTTGGTCGATCTCAAAAAGCCATCGTTCGATAATGATAGCAACTTCACCTTGAGCGTATTTCAGCGTACGTTTGATTATCTGATCGCTCAATCGGTCTTTTCGCACGCCACGCAGGCGCAGATCCATCGCTGCCTTGATGAAGCTACGAAGGTGATGACGCCGTCGTCGTTATTCGTGGTGAATTTTATGGAAGGGCCGGACAATTACGCCGGCGATGAATGGGTTTATCCAGGTTGCTCGGAGTTTACGATGGATTTCATGGTCAAGCTGGTCGAGTCGCGCGGCCTGGCATGCAAGCCGGTGCCCTGGCCGCACCCGATCGGTCTCTCGTGGATCGTGATCCATCGCCCGGAATATGCTGGTGACGCGCTTGAATTGACTCAGGAGCCAGCCTTTTTGAAGGGTGAGCTGAGTGTGTACAAGAAGCAGCTCGCGCGGATTCAGCAGAACCCGTATGTGCGGATCGCGCTGAGTGTCAACAAGGCGGTTGATAAAATTCTTGGGCGCTCTTCCATATAGCTGCTTTGTTTACTGTTACTGTGAGCTATAGCTTAAGCCGAAATGTGGTTCAACCTATGGGCTCGGCAAGAAAACGCTGTAGCTCGCCTGATAATCATAGGCTGCTGCGCTGGATGTGCTGCCGTTACGCCCGCCGATGACGTAGAGCTTGTCGATATTCGCCTCAGCGCGCAGGTCGCGCAGCGGCTCGATCGGTAGCGCATCGGGCTTCCACAAATCGAGCGCGACGCTGTACTGGAGCAGCTGCTTCCCGGCGTTGCTCCCGCCGATCACGAAGATTGTTCGCCCGGTCGTTGCGACCGCTAGGTGAGTTGACGGTGCCGGCAAGGGCGCTTTGGTGCTCCAGGGCCGTCCAGAGCCGTCGTCCTCGGCCGGGTTGTAGCTCTCATTGGCCGTGAGCGCGCCGCTTGTATTCTCGCCGCCAATAACATAGATCCGCCCCTGCCGCTCGGGCACAGCCGCGTCGGCAAATGCACGCACGGTCGGCATCGGGCTTTTCGCGCTCCACCTGTCGAGATCTGGATCGTACTGCCAGATCTCGGCGTGGTAGTTATGGCCATCCCATCCGCCGAACAGATACAACTTACCTTCAAAGGCCGCCAGCGCGTAGCCGCTGAGCTTGCTTGGCAGTGGCTTGAGTGTGGCCCATTTGTCGCGCCGGGGGTCGTAGGATTCGAAGACATTGCTGATCGCGCCGGATGCTAGGCGCCCGCCCGGCACAAAAACTTTATTGCCGATCACCTCGGCCTGGACATCGCTAACTGCGGTGGGTTTGGATGTTAGCGCCGTCCAGGTGTTGGTGCCTGGCTCGTAGCGCAACAGCTGATTGCTGACGGTGCCGTTCGTCTCTCCGCCAATTACATAGAAATACTGGTTGCTGTCGCTGTTGTAGCTGGTGAGCGCGAACCCCGATCGGCCCGATGGCATTGGCGCAAGCGTTCGCCAGCGCGTTCGGACATCGGGCGTCGGCTCACCGGCGCTTGACGGCGCGGTGGTGGGCGCAACAGGCGTAGTGCTGCGGGAGACGTAGAATACGATCGTGCCGGCGATCAGCAGGGCCGCCAACAGCCCACCACCAAGCAGCCAGAGCCGGCGTCGGGCCGGCCACGTGGGCGGCCCGACCACAACGATAGGCTCGATTGGCGTGGCCGTCCACTCGCGCGCTGCGTCTGGCGTGTCGGCGAACACATCTGCATCGCCCAGTTGGGTGAGCAGCGGCTCAGCCTCCTCGGGCAGTGCGTCGGCCACAGCGGTGGGCATAACAGCGGCGGCTTCGCTAATCTGCACCAGGCCGCTACGTACGGCGAACACAGTCGCCTCGGTGCGTGATGTCACGCCGATCTTGCCGAAAATATTGCGCAGATGGACTTTAACAGTGTTGATGCTGATATTCAGCTGGTACGCGATCTGCTGGTTTGTCGCGCCCGTGGCGACCAACCGCAGAATCTCGCGCTCGCGCTCGCTGATTTGTGAACTGTCGTTGAACATAGGCTCCGATGTTGTGTAATGGTCAGCTACACGCTGCACTGATGGGGATGCGGGGCGGCCGGGTGCCCGCTGGGCGTCGCCCCCGCATATTTCGCTGGTCGGGCAGCGCGGCCGGGTGCCCTTTGGGCGTCGAGCGGCCCGACCAGCAGAAGTGCAATATGGGTTTGCCCAGAACATAAGCTCCGCTGTTGTAGGTCGATCCGTTGCGGATCATAACATGACAACTGGGCGATAGCAAGGTAGGCGTGCTAGCTTTCGGCCTCGCCTGATGCCGCGTGCGCCTCGCGCAGCCGCTCTTGGGATGCAGCGCGCGTGGGTTCTTGATCGGCGTGATCGGCTTCGGCGGCGCTCTCGATGATCTCGGGCGAATCGTCGTTGTCGGCGGGCGCTTCAGCCGGGCCGGCGGCGCGGGCGAGCTCGGCGGGTGTGAGTGTGCGGCGGTGATTGATGAATAGGCCGATCAATCCACCGACGATCAGCAGCAGGCTGACCACCTGCGCCGTGCGCAGCGCATCACTACACGCGCCGCCAACGCCATTCGTGCATAGGCTATCAGTGCGCAGCCCCTCGATCCATAGGCGGCCGATGCCATAGTAGATCGCATAAAACAGCCCGAGGTCGCCTGGCCGCCGCCAGCCACGCAGGCGTCGTTCCAGCCACAGCAGCAGGCCGAAGCCGGCCAGGTTCCAGAGCGACTCGTACAGGAAGGTCGCGTGGAAGAGCGTGTTGGGTGGATATGTGGCCATGTCGTTGTAGGGCGGCAGCCGGCGCTCCCGGTCGATAGTCACCCCAAACGGCAGCGTGGTTGGGCGACCGTAGGCCTCCTGGTTCATGAAATTGCCCCAGCGGCCGATCGCCTGCCCCACGAGTACGGTTGGCATCGTGATATCGGCAAACTCAAGGATGGGCAGCTTGTGCCATAGTGTGTAGATCACTCCACTTGTGACCCCGCCGATCAGCGCGCCATGGATCGCGATTCCGCCGTTGGCTGGATTGATGATCTCCAGCCAGGGCCGGCCGGCGAAGCGCTCCCATTCAAAGATGACGTAATATGCCCGCGCGGCCGCGATGCCACAGGCCATTGTAATGAGCAGCATATTCCAGATATGCTCTGGGTCGTAGCCGCGACGCGCGGCCCGGCCGGCGGCTATCCGGCCGGCCAGCATGGCGCCACCGACAATGATGACGCCATACCAGCGCACCACTAGCGGGATGCCGAAGATTGCGGTGTTGATAAAATAAGGGTCGCCGGGTGGATGGAGTGGAAACATAGCAGCCATTCCTTCTCATGCTCGTGAGCCGGTATTGTACGCCGCTCCTAATGCGCTGTCAAAGAGCAGTCACGCGACATGCTGTTTCCAGTCATGGTACAATATGCGCGGTTATGGGCTTGCGGATACGCAAAACGCGATGATCTATCACGACTACGCGCCATTCTATGATGGCAGCGGCCAGCTCCGGTTCGCCGTGCTGATGGGCCAGTACCTTAGCGAGCTGCTCGATCGTCACCCGGCTGCCGGCCGGCGCGCGCTGGATGTGGCCTGCGGCACCGGCACGCTGGCGATGCTGCTTGCCGACGACGGCTGGGATGTGACCGGGCTAGATAGCTCTGCGGCGATGCTTGACCAGGCCGACGCGAAGGCTGAGCATATTGCCACACTTGGCCAGGTGACGTTCGTTCAGGGCGACATGCGCGGGTTGCTGACCAACGACCAACGACCAATGACTAACGACCAAAGAACGCAACTCGACACCTTTTCATCCTTCGTCCTTCGTCCTTCGTCGTTTGATCTTGTGACCTGCGTTTACGATAGCCTGAACTATCTGCTGGATGAGCGCGATCTGGAGTCATGCTTTGAAGGAATCGCGCGTGTACTGGCGCCGGGCGGCCTCCTGGTGGCCGATATGAATACGCGCTATTTTTTGGAGTACGATTGGGGCACGTGTGAGGTGATCGAGCAGGCAGGCCTAGTGCAGGTCAACCAGAGCTATTTCGATCCAGCGGCCGAATGTTCCACAATGGTTCTGAGCTGTTTTGCCGGCGACGACCAGCGCGGCTACACGCGCTTCGACGAGACACATATCGAGCGCGCGTACGCTCCCGAGATCGTCGAACGCCTGCTCCGTTCGGCCGGGCTTGAGGTTGAGGCACTGTACGACTGCTTCACATTTCAGCCGATCGCAGAACACACGCAGCGGTTCGCATGGGTCGCACGGAAACCTGACAAGATGACAAGATGACAAGATGAATTGTAAATATCCACAGATTCATTGATTGAATCAATATGTGGATTCGGTTGAAGATGTCACCCTGTCACCTTGTCATCTTGTCATCTTGTCACTCGGTAGAGGAGTACATCGTTGAAAAAAGTCGTGGTTATCACCACTGGTGGGACGATTGCCATGAAGCGCAGCCCAATGGTGGGCGGTGCGGTGCCGATGCTTAAAGGCGACGACTTTATGGCGCTGCTGCCGCGTGGCGGTGTGGATCTGGCGTTCGAAGAATTTACCAACTTGCCCAGCAGCCATCTGACACCAGCCCAGGTGCTCGAGCTTGGGCAGCGTGTCGAGGCGGCGCTGAGTTCGCCCGATGTCAGCGGCGTGGTGGTGACACACGGCACCGATACGCTCGAAGAGACCGCCTACCTGCTCGATCTGACAACAAATTCTCAGAAGCCGTTGGTCGTCACCGGGGCGATGCGCACGGCTACGATGACGGGCTACGATGGTATGCTCAACCTGGCAGCGGCGATCCGCGTTGCGGCAGCCGAGGAGGCGCATGGCCTGGGCGCGCTGGTGGTGTTCAACGATTATATCTTTTCCGCCTCGGAGGTACAGAAGATCCACAGCCAGCAAGCCAATGCGTTCGAGTCGCCCGGCAGCGGGCCGCTGGGGCGGATCGAGGGCGAGCGCGTGTGGGTGCATCATCGCCCGGCCCGGCGGCTGTTTATTCCCTGCTCGCGGCTGGAAGAGCTGGTCGATCTGATCAAAATCGGCCAGGGCGCTAGCGAGCGCATGCTGCGCCACTCAATCGAAGATGGCGTCGCCGGGATTGTGATCGAGGCGTTTGGCAGCGGGCGTATCCCGCCGTGGTGGCTTCCATCGATCACCGAGGCGATCACACAGCGCACGGTGGTGGTGATTGCCACTCGCTGCGGCGCCGGCTCGCTGTATGATGAATATGGCTACGTCGGCGCCTACCACGATCTGAAGCGGCTGGGCGTGCTGTTCGCGCATAATCTCAGCGGAATCAAGGCGCGCATCAAGCTGATGGTGGCGCTTGGCGCCGCACGCAAGCCCGAGGAGCTGCGCAACTGGTTCGCCTTCTGAGAAGTTAGGAGTTAAGAGTTTAGAGTTATCAAGTGGACAAACTCATAACTCATAACTTCTACAACGGAGTTTGAGATTGTCAGTCTTACCACCCCCTGAACAAAAAGCCGCCTATGTCGAACGCATGTTCGCGCGGATCGCGCCCGGCTACGACCGGATGAATCGCGTGATGACAATGGGATTGGATCGCGGCTGGCGCGAATATGCGGTGCGCGCGGTGGCGCCGCCGGCGGCCGGGCGCGCGCTCGACGTTGGATCGGGCACCGGCGATTTTCTGCTTGAGCTGGCCAGCTGGATGCCGGATGGCTTCGCCGTGGGATTGGATTTCACCGTGCCGATGATGCAGGCCGGCCTGCCTAAGCTGGCGGCGGCGCGCGGGCGGGCCGGCTTTGTCGGCGGCGACGCGCTGCGGCTGCCGTTCCCAGATGCGTGCTTCGACGCGATCACGACTGGCTTCACCATGCGTAATGTGTCGGATATCGGCCAGGCTTTCGCCGAGATCCGGCGTGTCGCGCGGCCGGGTGGCGTCGTGGCCTGCCTGGAAGTCGCTCGCCCGCGCAGCCCGATACTGCGATTGGGCCACTGGCTGTATTTCGAACAGGTCGTGCCGCGCCTAACTGCGCTGCTCGGCGGCGACTCGGCCGCCTACACCTACCTGCCGCAGTCGGCGCGCGCCTTTCCTGAGCCGCCGGCGCTGGCGCGTATCATCGAGGCTGCCGGCTGGAGCGAAGTACGCTATAAGTTGCTGGGCCTGGGTGCGGTCGCTGTCCATACGGCGATTAAGCTGTAGCAAGAATTTTTTGGCCTGTGGAACAAAATGAAGCGGATGAAAGTCAGATAAGCGGAGCGATTGTCGCTGACACGTCCCACATGATTGATTGTGGATCGTTAATCAAAAGTAAAGTACCATATAGCAATTGCGAAAGAGAGCTGTGATGGCTCGTTATGATTATGACGATGAGCATACACCTGAATCCGACGATCAGGACGCCGATGAGTATCCGCGCCGCTCGCCGGATTACCCGCCGGCGCGGCGCGATTCGCTAATGCAGCGGCGCTTGCGTGCGGCGCGCGGTGAGGAAGCTGAGCCGGAAGTCTATGAGGACGACTACACGCCGCCGCCGCGCTATGCGTGCGCGCGCTCGACTTTCCCACCCGCGTACAGCTCCGGCAACGGCTGCGCCAGCGCAGTGCTGTACCTCGTGCTTGGAGGCGTAGCGATCGTGCTGGCGGTGCTGCTGTTCGGCCGCCAGCTGGTGAACAGCTTCGTGCCGAATGTACCCCAGCAAGTGCGCCAGCTGGTTGCCACACCAACCACCACGCTGCGCGATCGCGGCGGCACGATCCTTCAAATTCGCAACCTGAGCCGGCTTGAAACGCAGAGCTTTTCGGTCGAGCGGGTCGTCGAGGCCAAGGTTGAGCGCGGTAACCCGCTCGATCTGCTGCTGAGCGACCGGCTGCTGCTGATCGCCAGCGGCGATGTGATCGCCGGCGTGGATCTGGCGAAGCTGAAGGATAGCGATGTGACGATTACGCCGGATGGCAAGACGATTACACTACGTTTGCCGCCGTCGGAAATCTTTAGCAAATCGCTGAACAACGATCGCACGCGCGTCTATGATCGCCAAACCGGCATCTTTGCTTCCGAGAACAAGGATCTGGAGACGCAGGCGCGCAGTGCGGCCGAGGGCGAAATTTTGCAAGCCGCCTGCGAGGGCGGGGTGATGCAGAAGGCGGCCGACGAGGCCAAGCGCTCGGTCGAGCAGTTTGTGCGTCTGCTGGATTTTGAGGTAGTCAATGTGATTGGGACGGCTGGGCCGTGTACCGCCCCCGGCGGATCGGGCGCGCCGCTTGCGACGCCCACACCTTAGTAGGAACGTATGATAACTGTCTCTTTTGATCCCGATGCGGGAACGCTGTACTGGTATTTCACCGAGATTGAGACCGGCAGCACCGAAGCTGAGGGTGAGTGCAATGGGGCGCTGCTGCTTGATGCCGACGGGAAGGTGATTGGTGTCGAGCTTGAGCTGGACGAGAGCCTGACCCGCGCCGATCTTGCGCTGGCGCTCGCACACCCGCAGGCGCGCTACGATAGCAGCGCGATGACTCTGACGATCGTGATTGTCGATGAGGAGCCAGCTGAGGTGCAGCCGCTTCATGAGACGATCATCCTTGATTTCGATGCGGCGGGCCAGCTGCAAGGGTGCGAGCTCGTGGCGGCGCGCGAGTTCGGGCTGGCCGAGCGGCTGGAGCGCCTCGAACCGTTGCGTATCTCGCTGGACGAGGAGATGGATGCCCCGCCGATCGAGCAGATCGAGCTGGACGAAGAGCTGGATGATGATCTGATCGATTCGATTGAGAATGAGGATGCGCCCGACGCGGATGCGTATGTGGCGCTCGATCAGATCGACGAGCTGGCCGAAGAAGCCGCGCCGAGCGACAGCGCGCTGCCAACGCCGCCGCCGCACAGGCCGGTTGCTGTAGGCTTTCGTTCGGGATTCGTGGCGCTGGTTGGCAAGCCGAACGTCGGCAAGTCTACCTTGCTCAACGCGCTGCTGGGCCAGAAGATCGCGATCGTCTCGCCTAAACCGCAGACCACGCGGGTGGCGCAGCGCGGCATCCTCAATCTTGAAGCGGCCCAGATCATCTTCGTCGATACGCCCGGCATACATGACCCGCGCACCAAGCTCGGCTCGTTTATGGTCGAGCAGGCGCGCCGCAGCATCCCCGATGCCGACGTGGTCTGCTTCGTCGTCGATCTCTCCGCGCCGCCGAACCGAACCGAGCAGCGCATCGCCGACCTGGCCCGTCGCGCGCGCGCGCCGCGCATCCTGGTGCTAAATAAGCTCGATCAGCGACCGCGCGGCGGAGTCAATTTCTTGGATGCGTATCGCGCGCTTGGGCCGTGGGATATGGAGGTTGCCGTCTCGGCGCTGCGCCGGAAAGGGCTGGAGACGCTGGTCGACGAGCTTGTGCGTCGGCTGCCGGTCGGCCCACCGCTTTATCCCGTCGATCAGATCACCGACCAGAGCGAGCGCGAGCACGCTGCCGAGCTGGTGCGCGAGCAGGTGCTGCGCTTTATCGAGCAGGAAGTGCCGCACGGCGTCGCTGTCGAGGTCGAGGAGTGGGAGGAGAAAGGCCAGGCGGTCTATATCCGCATGACGATCTATGTCGAGAAAGATTCGCAGAAGGGCATTTTGATCGGTGCCGCCGGCGCGATGCTTAAGCGTATTGGCAGCGGCGCGCGGCGCGGTATCGAGGAAACGATCGGGCGGCAGGTCTACCTGGAGCTATGGGTCAAGGTTCGCCCGAACTGGCGCGATGATTCGTCGTCGCTGCACTGGCTTGGCTATCGTGGCGGGCGGTGATGGTGGGATCGGCGCGTGCGCGTAACCAATCGCGGGCTTGATTCGTTATCTGTAGTAATTCGACTAGAATCTGTCTCACGATTTCCCATCCGCTGGTATTATTCTTGCGTAGATCCTATGTAAGAATGATGCGCTGGGACGTTCTTTGATCAAAGTACCTGAATACATTAGTACAGATCGCCTATGGAGATGCCCGCGCTAGCCTGATATACTATGCGCATCCGCTGCAATTCTCATCTGGCGGCAGCGCTTAGCAAACTCGAAGGAGCCCCACCATGGAAATCATGCTGCTCGTCGCATTCCTCGCGATGGTTGTGCTGTTCGCGGCGCACGCTGCTCAGGTCCAGCGGGTCGTAGTGCGGGTGCCGGCGCGAATTAGCCAGCGGCGCGCTCGTCGCCGCTAACTCTCAACTGTTACCGCTCTCTGATGAGCCATATGGCGCTCGTGTGGGCGTAGGTTCGGTTTGGAAATAAGCTTCTGTTGTGTGGAAACAAGCGAGGATGCAATGCATCCTCGTTTTGTTATGCGCCCGGTTGGCTTCATGAATCAGCCCAGGGTCGTTGCTGTGCGGGTTCCTATGCTATAATACTGGGCATAATGACTACTGATATGCTCAATCTCTACGACTTGGCGCTGCCTGATCTGGAAGGGCTGCTGCACAGCTGGGGCCAGCCGACATATCGCGCCAGGCAGATCTATCGGCAGCTCTATATTCATTTTGTCACCGATCCGTTAGCGATGACCGATCTGCCGCTGGAGCTGCGTGAGCGCCTGGCCGCCGAGACGCGGATTGGCACGCTTCAGCAGATGCGTATCCAGACCGCTGATGAGGGGCTGACCCGCAAGGCGCTGTTTCAGCTGCCGAGCGGCGAGGTGGTCGAGAGTGTGCTGATGGTCTATCCCGATCGCGCCACCGCCTGCGTCTCGACCCAAGCCGGCTGCGCAATGGGCTGTGTCTTCTGCGCGACCGGCCGGCTGGGATTGCTACAAAACCTCACGCCCGGCCAGATCGTCGAGCAGGCGCTGTGGGCCGCCCGCGAACTCAAAGGACTGAGGACTGAGGGCCAAGGACTGAGAAGATTGCCTCATGAGAAGAATCACTCAGTCCTTGGCCCTCAGTCCTCATCGCTGACGAACGTGGTGTTCATGGGCATGGGCGAGCCATTCGCGAACTACGATCGCTGGTGGCAATCGGTCGAGCGGCTGCATGATCCACGCGGCTTCAATCTGGGCGCGCGCGGCCTGACGGTCTCGACGGTTGGTCTCGTGCCTGGTATTCGGCGGCTGGCCGGCGAGGCGCTGCCGATCAATCTGGCGATCTCGCTGCACTCCCCCGATGATGCCCTGCGATCTGAGATGATGCCGATCAACCGGCGCTACCCGATCGCCGCGCTGCTGGACGCCACCCGCGACTACATTGCCGTGTCGTTCGAGTATGTGCTACTGCAAGGCAAGAACGACCGGCCAGAGCAGGCGATCGCACTCGCTGATCTGCTACAAGGTATGCTCTGCCACGTCAACCTCATCCCATGGAACCCTGTGCCTGGCACACCGCTGGGCCGCTCCGATCGCGCGCGCGTGCTGCGCTTTCAGCAGGAGCTTGTCGATCGCGGGATCGCCTGCACGGTGCGAGTCGAGCGCGGCATGTCGATCGCGGCGGCATGCGGCCAGCTTGCTGGCGCGACGGCAGGCGAAGCAATCCCGCTTGCGACTGCCTGACAACTTTTGCCATAGGGCACACAGAGTTCAGGAATGCGAGCTGCCGATCTGTCGCTTTGCCCGCTGTGATCTCTACAGCACATACCATCGCATCCTTCGCATCCTTCCCAAAGGAGCCTCAGTTGCCCTACCGCATTCTGATCGTGCTCTTGCTTTTGATTCCGAGCAGCGGCATGCTCGGACAATCGGCGTCGGCGCTGCCGGCCGGTCTGCTGGCCCCGAATGTCGCGTCGTACCATATGGATGTGCGTCTCGATCCAGCATCCAAGACGATTGTTGGAACTGAGCGTATCACCTACACCAATCCTTCGCCCGACACACTCAGCGAGATCTGGCTGCGGCTGTATCTACGTGCCTTCCGTGATGCGAACACCACCTGGATGCGCGAGTACGGTCGCTGGAGCGCCGCCACGCTGCCGCCGGATTACATTGGCGATATCACAGTGCAGCGCCTGGCGCTCGCCGATGGCACCGATCTGCTGACGAGCGCGACACTGACCGATACACTCATGCGCGTGCCGCTGCCGCAGCCACTGCTGCCCAACCAGAGCCTGGAGCTGGATGTGATCTGGGCCAGCAGGTTGCCGCGCGTGTTCGCCCGCACCGGTTATGGTGGGCGCGACGATAGCTTCTTCATGGTTGGCCAGTGGTACCCGAAGATGGCGGTCTATGATCGCGGGCGCTGGGATATCGAGCCATGGCACGCCAACGCCGAGTTCTTCAACGACTTTGGCACCTATGATCTGAACATTACGGTTCCACAGGGCTACACTGTGGCGGGCGCCGGCGTGCCGGATGGCGTGGCGACCAACGCTGATGGCACGCGGACACTGCGCTTTACCGCCGACGATGTAACCGATTTCGCCTTCGCCACCTCACCGGATTTTCAAACCCGCATGGTCAAGGCCGGCGGCGTCGATATTGCGCTGTACTATCTGCCTGAGCACTCTGCGGCAGCCGACGAATACCTGGGTGTCGCGGCCGAGGCGCTTCAGATGTATGCCGCCTGGTACGGCGCGTATCCGCACCCGCGACTGACGATTGTGGATGTGCCGGATAACGCCACGGCCGCAGGCGGGATGGAGTACCCAACGCTGGTCACCAGCGAAGTCGGGCGCTCGGCGAGCAGCTATAGCTGGCTGGCCTATGTGACCGCGCATGAGATTGGGCATCAATGGTGGCCGATGCAGGCATCCACAAACGAAGCCGCCGAGCCGTGGCTGGATGAAGGCCTGACCGAGTACACCGGCATTCGCTATGTGGCCGAGTCGCCGCGCGGATGGACTACCAGCGCCGCAGTTGCCTACGAGCAGAGCCTGTATGCGTCCCATGCTGGTCTACCGGCGACGCTACCATCCTGGCAATATGTGAATGGCGCGTACATTGTGGTCTACTCCAAGACCGCCCTGGGCCTGTGGACGCTGGAGGGTGTCGCTGGCGCTGATCGCTTCCGTCACGCGATGGCGGGCTACCTAACCCAGTATCGCTTCAAACATCCGAACGGCGCCGACTTCCGCGCGGCGCTAGAGCGCGACTTAGGCGACCTTGGCTGGCTGTTCGACGATTATTTGAGCGGGAGCGGCGTGATCGACTACGCGGTCGCGCAGATTGAACAAACGGATGTGGCAAGCACCGTGCGGGTGGTACGTAAAGGTGCGGTGCGCGTGCCGATCGATATTCTGGTCACGTTCAAGAGTGGAGCGCAACAGCAGCAAACCTGGGATGCGCAGGCGACCAGCGTAGAGCTGAAATTCCCGATCAGTAATCCGGTTGTGCGCGCGGAGGTCGATCCATTTCGCAAGCTCAAGGCCGAGCTGAATCGGCTGGATAACAGCCTGGGAACGTGGCACTTCATGCTGCCGATTCTCGTGGTACGCTTGTAGGGCATTCAGTGCGCGCCGCTCGACAGTTGAGCGGTGAGCTGCGCGACATACGCCGTGTGTTCGTCCGACGAAAGGCCGCGCTGCAAGGTCGCCAGCAGATTTGCCGGATCATCCGCTATGAGTGCAGGGACATCCAGCCATAGACCGGGGAAAACTTCGCTACGTAGTACACCAGCGTGATCAGGGAGCAGCGGCTGATACACGCCCTCGCGCAATGCCCACCAGTCAATTCGTCGATCGTAAACCTGCCAGACAATATATTCGCGCACGCCGTTGCGCCGATAAACCGTATGTTTATCACGTAGATCGATCGCCGCGCTGCTAGCCGCAACTCCAATGGCAAGCTCCGGCGCACCTTCAACATAATCATCGGCGCTCGTCCAGGAGCCACCGCCAGCGCGCGGATCGATACGAACCATCACATCGGGCTGAAGTTCATTATCCGCGTCGAGCCGAAGCGTGCCATTATCGGCAACTCGCACACCACGCGTGGCGGCACAGTAGACACCTGCCCAGGTTACCATGGCCGCATGTGGCTCTGCATGAACTTCAGATCGTACCGGCGATGCCATATAAACCACCCCTTCAATCAGTTCGGCCTTCTTCAACCAGGGCAGGGCGTTGTAGCGGCGCTCAAACTCTTTGCGTGTAAGATAATCGCCATTCTCAAGAGGTGGTACGGCGGGCCAAGTGCGCGGCGCGGCGCTTGGTAGCGCAGATGCTCTATCATCAGTCTTTAACGTCGTTTCAGTGGTCATAATGCTATCCTCCAACCTATTATCTGGTCAGCCTCATTATATCTCACATCAAAATCCCGTGCGGTATGGTATCATAAAGCGACATTCCGCGGCACACATTAAGAGGCGCTATGAGCAACCGACCTCAGAACATCAAAGGCATGCGCGATCACCTGCCGGAGGCCATGCTCCTGCGGCAGCATATTCTCAACACCTTGATAGACGTCTTCGAGCGCTACGGCTTCGAGCCCCTCCAGACGCCGCTGATCGAGTATGCGGCTACGCTGGAAGGAAAGATCGGTGATGACGAGAAGCTGATCTACCGTTTTGAGACTCACGGCGGCGATAAAATCGCGCTGCGCTACGACCAGACTGTGCCGCTGGCACGGGTTGTCGCGCAGTACCAGGGCCAGCTGATCCTGCCCTGGCGCCGCTACGCGATCGGCCAATCCTACCGCGGCGAGCGGCCGGCGCGTGGGCGCTACCGCGAGTTCTGGCAGGCCGATGTCGATATTGTCGGCTCGAACTCGCCGGTGGCCGACGCTGAGATCGTGGCGGTGCTTACTGATTCGCTCACCGAGCTAGGTTTCAGCGGTTTCACGACCCAGCTGAACCATCGCCAGATACTTGGCGGTATTGCGCGCGTGTCGGGGCTGGATGAGCAGGCGGCCGGCGTGGTGTACCGCGCGATCGACAAGCTCGACAAGATCGGGCCGGATGGCGTGCGCGAGGAGCTGCTGAAGAGCGAAGTGGCGGCGGATGCGGCCGAGCGTATTCTGGAAATGGTGCTGCTGCGCGGCCCGGCCGGCGATGTGCTGGAGGATCTGTCGGGGCGGCTGGATGGCGATGAGCGCGCCCTGGCCGCGCTGGAGAACTTGCGCGCGATCACTCGCATCCTGCCGGACATGGGTGTGCCAGCTGCTGCCTACACTGTCTCGCCGAGCCTTGCGCGTGGGCTTTCGTACTATACCGGCGTGGTGTTCGAGAGCGTGCTGGAGCAGCCGCCCATGGGCTCGCTGCTCGGTGGTGGCCGCTACGATGAGCTGGTGGGCGCGTTCGCCGGCCGGCCAATACCTACAGTCGGCCTGGCGTTTGGGATTGAGCGGCTGCACGATGTGATGACCGAGCTAGGGATGGGGCCAGGCGCACGCACCGTTGCCGAGGTGTTCATCACATTGTTCGATCCCGAGCGGGCCGGCGCCAGCCTCCAGCTGGCGCGCGCGCTGCGCGCGGGCGGCCTGAAGGTCGAGACGGCGCTGGATCCGAGCGAGAAGCTGGGCAAGCAGTTCAAGCATGCCGATCGCAAGGGCATCCCCTTTGCACTGGTCCTTGGCCCGGACGACTTGGCGCGCGGCGAGGTGGTGGTCAAGAACCTGCGTAACGGCGAGCAGCGCAGCATCCCGCGTGAGACCGTGGTGGCGGTGTTACAAGGTCTATAAGTTCAAAGTTAAGAGTTAAGCCCTATACTAGCGGCTAACTTTGAACTCTCAACTCGTAACTCTCAACTTACCGGAGGTTATAGATGAGTGATCAATTACTTGACCAGCCGGTGCGCCGTTTTCTCGATGAACTGGCCAGCGCGGCACCGGCGCCAGGCGGCGGCAGCATCGCCGCGCTGAGCGGCGCGATGGCCGCCGGCCTACTGACAATGGTGTGCGATCTGACGATTGGTAAGAAGCAGTATGCTGAGTTCGATGATGAGGTGCGCTCGCTGCGTGAGCGTTCTGAGGCGCTGCGCGCTGAGCTGCAAGGTCTAGCGCAGGCCGATGTCGACGTGTTCAACCATCTGGCGGCCGCCTACAAGCTACCGCGCATTACCGATGCCGATGCGGCCAGCCGCCGCGCTGCGATCCAGCAAGTCACGCGTGGGGCCACGGAAGTGCCGCTGCGGATCGCGCGGGCGGTGACCGCATTGCTACCACTCTGCGCGCCGCTGGCTCGGCACGGCAATCGCAATGCGGTCAGCGATGTGGGGGTGGCAGTGCTGCTGGTGCAGGCGGCTGTGCCGGCGGCGTTGCTGAATGTTGAGATCAATCTGGCCGTGCTGGAAGATCAGCTTTTCGTGCGTCAGACCCGCGCTCAGTCCGAGGATCTGACAATCGGGCTGGATGAGGAGGTCGCGGGTGTGTTGGCGCTGGTGCGCGAGCGGATCGCCGGGTAGATCTACTGTTCAACTTTTAATTAGCTCAGTGGTGGGGGTTCGGGGGCGGCTTCGCCGCCCCCGAATGACTCTTTTATGCTACTGTGCGAGCGCAAGGCGCTCGCACAGTAGCATAAAAGAACATGTTTTTGGAGGGACTGGGTCCCTCCAAACCTCCCCATAGTATAAATGGGATTACTCGAGATACGCTTGGAGCCGTGCGCCCACGCCGGGCGAGCGCAGGTGCCGCAGCGCCTCGGCCTCGATTTGGCGCGTGCGCTCGCGCGTGATACCGAAGGTTACGCCGACTTCCTCAAGTGTACGACGGCGGCCATCCGTCAGCCCATAGCGTAGTTGGAGAATAGAGCGCTCGCGCTCGGGCAGCTCCATCAGCGCGCGCGTCAGATCTTGCTGAAGCATGCGCTGTGCGGCGATCTCCATGGGCGTCGTTGATTCGTCATCGGCTAGATGATCGCCGATATGACCTTCGCCCTCGTCGCCGAGTGGCTGTTCAAGCGAGATCGGCTGGGTGGCCGCTTGCATCAACCGCTCGACTTTGCGCTCGCTCACACCCAGCGCCTCGGCGATCTCTTCGTTGGTGGGAGTGCGCTCCAGCACTTGCTCAAGCTGGTGCGTCACGCGGCGTAGCTGCCCGATTGCGTCGCTCAGATGCACAGGCAAGCGGATCAGCCGGCCCTGCTCGGCGATGGCGCGCGTGACCGCCTGGCGTATCCACCAGGTCGCGTAGGTCGAAAAGCGGTTGCCGCGCGTGTAATCAAATTTCTCGACCGCACGCATCAGGCCGATGTTGCCCTCCTGCACGAGATCCATAAACGAGAGCGGGCTACCAAGATACTTTTTCGCGATGCTTACAACCAGCCGGAGATTGGATTGGATCAAGCGACGGCGCGACTCGTCGCCGCGCGCGACTGCGCGCTCAAGCGGGATGCGCTCGCTCCAGCGCAGTATCTCCTGGCGCTGCAAGATTGCCTGCGCCGCCAGCCCATTGATAATATCCTGCGCCAGCGCAACCTCATCTGCGGCGCTCAAGAGCGACACCTGGCCGATCTCGCGTAGATAGGTCTGCACCGAGTCCTCGATCGGCTCGGAGTCATTGATGGCTTCATCGGCCGCTAGCTCGGCGGCGCCCTCCTCCCAGGCCAGGCTGCCTTCCTGATCAGCCTGATCAGTGCGGACGACGTACTCGGAAAGGGCCTCACGTTTACTCATCTTGATCCGCTCCGTGACAGGCTCAAGGGTTGAGACCGTCAGCTGCAATGCGCTTGAGGCTGCTGGCTCAGCATTCTGGTTTCTACAGAATGTACGCAGAATAGCGATACGCTGGATGCGTGCTCGCTATTCTGCTGAGTATCTATAGTACCGCCGAAAATCGCCGAAAGTTGCGCCGGCTGCTAATATTAGACTTGCCGGTTCAGCACAAAGTCACAGATATCGCTGAGCGCGCGCAGGGCGCTCGACGGAGGGAACGCGGAGAGGTGGGCCAACGCGCGCTCGGCTGTCTGCTGTGCTTCATCTATAGCCATAGCGGTGCCACCAGCCGTAAGCACAGCCGCGACAAGTTGCGGCACTTCAGCCGGTTCGGGCCGGGCCGTGCGGGCGACCTCGCGCAGCAGAGGGTTGCCGCCTCGCGCGACGGCGTAGATCAGCGGGAGTGTCAGCGTGCCTTCGCGCAGGTCGTTGCCGGCCGGCTTGCCGAGCAGCGCTTCATCGCCGGTGAAATCCAGCACGTCGTCGATGATCTGAAATGCCAGCCCCAGGTCGTAGCCGAACTTGCCAAGTGCATCGATCTGCTCGGGTGTGCCGCTTGCTACCGCAATGCCGGCCTTGCAGGCCGCCTCAAATAGTGCGGCGGTCTTCGAGCCGATCTTGTAGCGATATTGGGCCAGCGCGATGTCGAGCGGTTCCAGCTGGGTCACCGGTCGTAGCTCGCCCTCAACGATGGTACGCGCGGCATGGGCGTAGAAGCGGATAATCCGCGGGTCCGGCTCCTCGGCTAGCTCATTGGCCGATACCGCAAAAAAGTAGTCACCTAGCATCAGTGCGACATGACTGTCCCAGCGGGAATGGACGGTGACGCGCCCGCGCCGGCGTAGCGTGTGATCCACCAGGTCATCGTGAACCAATGATGCGGCGTGCAACAGCTCAATCGCCACCGCCGGCCGTGCGGCGCGCACAAGCTGGTAATCGCCCAGACGCGCGGCCAACAGCACCAGCGCTGCGCGCAGGCGTTTGCCGCCCGCTGCAACGGTGTGGGCGCCGGCCGCAGCCAGTAGCCGTGAGCGGGAAGTGGTGCGCTGCAGCAGCATTCGCTCGATCGCCGCAAGGTCATCGCCTAGGTCGGCCCGCCGAAACACATCACCCAGATTGGAAGGCACCAAGTGCATGGGTGATTCGGCGTCGCCAACGCGCTGCGAGCTGATTTCGCGCTTGAGCGTTGGGAGGGCCATAGACCGAAACCTTTCTAGGCGCCAAGACCTGGCGACTTGTGATAGATAACTCTGTTAAATATATCACAAATTTGCAAGTAGTCAAGAATCGTTCATATTTGATGAAATGCTTTTGCAAAGAATACGCAGCGAACTTGAAACAGATCAAGCGCTACACCAGTTATTCACGGCACGCTTCTTGCCTTGTGCCCTGTGCTGAGCCATGTCTTAAAGAAGATATACGGATAACTTTCAATGAGCGATCTGAATTCTCCACCCACTTCTACAAATGACGCAAGCACACCCTTGTTTTGGCAGCGCATCACGAACAAACAAGTCGCGATCGGAACCGTGCTTGTGGCGCTGGTGCTGCTGGGTTTGGGGCTGATTGTCGCGCTACGCTATGTCTTTCTGATGTTGTTCCTAGGCATTGTCCTGGCAACCGCCCTTACACCAGTGATTGATCGGCTGCGCAAGTTTGGCCTGACGCAAAGTACGGCCACGCTGATAGCTTTCGGAGCGCTGCTGCTGATCATTGGCGGAATTGTCGCGGCGCTGGCACCATTTTTTGTCGTTCAGTTTGTTCAGGCGCTGACAGATCTGCCGAAATTTTACGCCGGCTTCCGCACCAGTGTCTCCAGCTCGAACTCGCAGTACTTACGTGGTTTGGGTGCGCAGCTGCCGATTGATCCGTTTAGTGGTCTCGCCGCCGACAATGGTATTGCACTGGGTTCCCAGGTAGCGCTGCTGCTGCCATCGCTAGTCAGCATGCTGTTGTTCAGCGCGCTGGTGATGATTCTGAGCTATTACTGGCTGTATTACCGAGCCCTGGCGATCCAGTCGATCGCGCTGCTGGTGCCAATCAATCAGCGCGCTGGGGCGATCGAGCTATGGAATGAGATCGAGACCAAGATAGGCGCGTTCGTGCGCGGTCTAGCGATCCTTGGCTTTGTGATCGGTCTGCTCTCCGCGATTGGCTACGTGGCGATCGGCTTGCCGTATGGGCTGACGATCGGGATTATCGCCGGCATTCTGGAGGCAATCCCGTATGTCGGGCCGCTGATCACGTTGGTGCTGGCCGGCATGGTCGGCCTGAGCGTCTCGCGGTCGATGGCGCTGCTGACAATCGGCATCGCCATGGTGATCCAATTCCTCGAAAATTCGATTGTGGTGCCGCGCGTGATGGATCGGGCTGTGGGTGTTAGCCCGGTCGTGACGCTGCTGGCGCTGGCGGTGTTTAGCGACCTGTTTGGTCTGCTTGGCGCGCTGCTGGCGGTGCCGCTGGCGGCGGTCTTTCAGGTGCTGCTCGACCGCATGATGTTGCGCGCCACATCGCCGGCCGATCTCGAAATCGGCGGGCGCGATAAGCTGGCGCTACTGCGCTACCAGACGCAGGATATCGCAAGCGATCTGCGCCAACAAGTGCGTGCCAAGACCGAGGATATGGACGCGGATGTTGACGCTGCAGAGGAAGAGCTGGAAGCCTTGCTGCTCGACCTCGACAGTCTGTTAGCGGCAGCACAGGAGCAGCGCGTATGAAACGACTTGTGCAGATCACGCTCACGATCGGCGCGACGCTGCTGGCGTTGCTGCTGGTGTGGGTCTTCCAGCCGACTCTGGCGCTGTTCGGCGGGTCGCTAGCGATCTCGGCGGCGCTGCGTCCGCTGGTTCAGCATCTAGAGACGCGCGGCATCAAGCGCGGCTGGGCGATTCTGATCTGGTACATGCTAGCGCTGTTGGCGCTAGTGGTCGGCGTGCTGATCTATGGCGTGGGTGTGGCCGACGAACTGCGGACGGCGGCCGAGCAGATGCCGCAGGCATATACCCGCCTGGTTGACACCTGGGCGCACGGCACAGCATTGCAGCAGAATATCGCGCGCGGCCTGCCGGATTTCGACACGCTGGTGCGGAACATTGCGAATGGCGATGCGTTGGCAGTGATCGGTGGGACGGTGATCGGGGTGGCCGGTGGCGCTGTGAATATGCTGATTTTCGGCTTCGCCGCGCTGAGTCTGGCCTACTACTGGCTGATCGAGGCGGCGCACTTCGAGCGCCTGTGGCTATCGCTGCTGCCAGTTGGGGCGCGCGTGCGCGCCCGCGAGATCTGGCGCAATGCCGAAGCGGCCGTAGGTGCGTATATTCGCGCGACCGTGCTGGCCGTGGTGGTGTCGGCACTGCTACTGCTGGCGCTGTATCGTGTCGCCGGTATTTCATTGGCGTATGTGCTGGCGCTGATCGGTGGGTTCAGCCAGATCGTTCCGCGGCTGGGTCCGGCGTTCGTGCTGCTGCCGGCAGTCCTGGCTGCGCTGATGCTTTCGCCGGCGCGGGCAGCTGTGGTGCTGATCGCCGGTGGCGCGATCCAGGTGGCCACGCACAAGTTCGCGGTTCGCTCGATGCAGCAGGAAGCCCTAAAGGTCAACCCGCTGCTTCAGGTGCTGCTGCTGCTGGCGTTGGCCTATCTCGGCGGCCTGTGGGCCATGATCTTCGCACCGCCGCTGGCCGCGCTGATCCAGGTGCTGTACGCCAGCTTGCTCACCAGCAGTACGCTGACGCAGCAGCGCGAGAGCGAGCTGGAACTATTGGCCGAGCGCTTGGCGCGTCTTCAGGCTTCGCCCGATGCCGAGCGGGTGGAGATTTCTAGCACCCTGCGCCGCAGCGATGATCTGCTAAGCAACGCGCGGGTGCTGCTCGATGGGAAGTGACAAGACGACAAGGTGACAAGGTGAAGGGGTGACAAAATCACGTATCATGCAGCCCACAATCTCCTGTCCCCAATCCCTCCTATAAATGCAACGTCAGCGCCTCACCCGCCCCAAACCCGCACGCCGACAGAAACGCACGCACGCCGGCATCTTCAGCTGGAAAGGCCAGCTGGAGCAGCGTGCATCCGCGCGCCCGCGCCAGGCTTGCTGTGGCCTCTACTAGCGCTCGCCCCAGTCCCTGGCGGCGCAGCGCAGGCGCGACCACCAGGTCATCGAGCGTTGCGTACCAGCCGCGCGGAGCCTGGTGCAGGCCCAGCAGCGCCACTCCGCCGATAGTGCCATCAATCTCGGCCAGGAGCGCCGGCCGATCAGGATCGTGCAGCCGGTCGTGAAGCAGCGCCTCGGTGGCTATGTAGGTCACGCTGTCGGGTGGCAGATCGGCAAGCAGCAGCGCGAGCATGGCTGGCGCGTCGGGCTGGCTGGCGTAGCGCACCATGATCGCGTCGCCCGCTGTTCGCGCGAGATATGGCGCGATGTCCGCTCGTGTCTCGCGTCGCCAGCGATCGATCGCCTGAAGATGCGTGGGAAAGGCCATTGGCGTAGGCAGGGCATCTAGAGCAAACACGCCGGCTTCGGTGGCATCGTCGGCCGCCACCAGCGCGCCGCCGGTTGCTGTGGCGGCGTAGATGATGAGTAGGCCGGTGCGCTGCCCTTCGCCGTACGAGTACACGCCTAACAGGTGGTCGACGCGCACCAGCAGGCCGGTCTCCTCGTGGCACTCGCGGATCGCTGCATCCTCGGCGCTTTCGCCCAATTCCATAAAGCCGGCCGGCAGCGCCCAGCAGCCGGCGCGCGGCTCGTAGCGCCGCCGCACCAGTACCACCTTGCCCTCCAGCGCCACCACCACGCCGACCGCCGGCACGGGGTTGCGGTAGAAGATGAAGCCGCAGGCCGGGCAGACCTCGCGGTCGCGCTCGTCGATGACGCGCCGCTCCATGAGCGTGCCGCAGCGCGGGCAGTAGACGGGTTGTGTCATAGTGCCTCGATAAGGGTTAAGGGTTAAGGGTTATTTTCTGGAATAAACATCGATTCCCATGGTTCACGATGAATTTAACCCTTAACCCCTCACCCCTAAATCGCCTTCTGTCGCTCGCGCACCGTCTCCAGCCGGCCCAGGTGGCAGGCCTCGCTCAGGCTGACCAAGTAGGGCAGATCGTCGCCGTACTCGATCACGCTGATGCTGGCGTTGGTGACCCAGATGCGGTTGATTCGATCCATATTCATGCCCAGCGCGTCGGCGACCAGGATTTTGACAACTACATCATGGGTTGAGATCAGCACATTGCGGCTGTGAAATTGCGCGCACAGCTGCTCCTTGAAATCGAGCACGCGCTTGAGGATGTTGCTGAAGCTTTCGCCGTTGGGCATCTGCGAGCGCGTCGGGTGGTTGCGCCACTCGCGTAGCCCCTCGTCGTAGCGGGCGATCACCTCGTCGGCCATCAGGCCTTCCCAGTTGCCGTGGCCGATCTCGAGTAGCGCCGCGGCTTGCTCGAGCGGAACGGTGGGATGATGGCGCGCAATCGCCTCGGCGGTCTTGGCGGCGCGAGCGAGCGGGCTGGTGAAGATCGCATCGAGCGGCTCACGCTGGAGGCGGCCGGCCAGCGCCTCGGCCTGGCGCGCGCCCAATTCGGATAATGGTGCATCCTGCTGGCCTTGGTAGCGGCCAATTCGGTTCCATTCACTCTCGCCGTGGCGAACAATAATGAGTCGCATAGTCATATACCTCCCGGCGGTCAGCCGGCATAGCGACGGTTTGCCCAGTATCAGATCAGCGGCGCTGGCGCGAACTGCGTGCCACGGCGGCGGGGCACGGCCGCATTATAGCCGAAATCCGTTTGCTGGCTGTTGATAGTGCTCTGTCGTCTGCTGTCAACGGATTTGGAGAACAAATTGAACGGAGTCGCTGGCGAATCCGCTCAATTCGCTCCTGTAATCTGTTGCCAGCAATCCGTGGCTCATGCTTTACACCGCCGTCTTTCTGCTCTACAATTTCTATCGTGCCCAACCACCCGTGACCACGCAGCGCAAATCTCCGGCAGCAATGTAGACAGGGAGCCGAGCCATGAGTCAGTCAGACAATGAACAATGCTGCCGCAGGCTTGAAAGCAAGTTAGCGTGTGGCGGCATATACTTGAGATGAGAAAAGAGGCGACATGATGACCGAACTTGATCGCGGCGAGCTTATGATTCTTCCCGATTCTGCGGCGCTGGCCAGCGAAGCCGCGCGCCGCTTTGTGGCGCTGGCGCAGGCGGCGGTCGCCGATCACGGGCGCTTCACGGTTGCGCTTTCGGGCGGTAGCACGCCGCGCGCCCTGCACGCGTGCCTGGCGCGGCCACCGCTGAGCGAATCGGTCGATTGGGCCAATGTCCACGTCTTCTGGGGCGACGAGCGCATGGTGCCGCTGGACGATATTGAGAGCAGCTACCGCATGGCGCGCGAGACGCTGCTGGCGCATGTGCCTATCTCGGCCGCGAATATCTACCCAGTCCCGACCATCGGCGGCACGCCGGAGGCTGCAGCGAGTGCGTATGAAGAGACGATCACCGCCGTGTTTGGAACCGATTCACCGCGCTTCGACCTGATCCTGCTGGGCATTGGGCCGGATGGACATACCGCCTCGCTGTTCCCCGGCCAGCCCGAGGTCGTCCGGCCGAGCAATGCATTAGTTGTCGCTGTGCATAACGCGCCCAAGCCGCCGCCGACGCGCATCACATGCACCTATAAGCTGATCAACGCCGCGGCGAATGTGCTCTTCCTGGTGGCGGGGGCCGACAAAGCGGCGGTGCTGCGCGAGGTGCTGCGCGGCCCGGCCGATCTGGCGCGGCTACCTGCGCAGGGCGTGCGGCCAGAGCGAGGAGCGCTGGTCTGGCTGGCGGATGCGGCGGCAGCGAAAGAGTTATCTTGACCAAAGACGAACGACCAAAGACCAATGATGATCGTCTACCTTGGTCCTTGGTCATTCGTCCTTCGTCCTTGGTCTACTCGGGAAATAGCTCATCGATCGCCGCCGCCGCTTGCACACGCGTGACCTCGGGCTTGCCGACCGCGCGGTAGAACGCTTCATCGTACGCGCGGGTGCGAATGACCACCGGCATCGGCACCGCGTGACCGAGCACCAGCGCCTGCTGGCGTGAGTCCAGGCTCGCCAGCACCGACTTGAGGCTGGAGCTGCCGCTCACGCCGGTGAACACCGCGTCGATGTCCTTGTCATCATTCAGCAGCGCCGTGACGCGCGTGCCGATCTGGCTCATCACATCGGCATCGATCGACGAGGGGCGCTGATCGACCACCAGTAGCGTCACGCTATACTTGCGCAGCTCGCGAGCAATCGTGCCGAAGATAGTCTGCTTCGCGGTGGTGGGGTTGAGAAACTTGTGCGCCTCTTCGATCGTGATCATCAGCTGGCGCGGCTTGTCGGCCACATTCTTCGAGCGTAAGTACTCTTCGGTTTGATCGACCCAGCGGCGATGGATGCGACGGGTGATGATATTCGCCACCAGCATGTAGGCCAGCGCGTCGCGGTAGCGGCCGAATTCCAGCACTACATGTTGGCCGTGCGCCAGGTGGTCGATCATCCGGTCGATCGTCGAGGCGGCGGCCTTTTCTTTCACAAAGCCTTGGCGGGCCACCTGCTCCAGCTTGCGCTTGAGCGCGCTAATCGCACCGGTGTGGCCACCGACGCTATCGGCAAATTCTTTGATCGCCTCGGTGTCCATTGCCAGCAGCGCCTTCAGCCAGCCCTCCTTGAAGCGATCCACCAGCAGGTAGGATGACTCGGCGGCGGTGGCGTTGAGGTTCAGCTCTTCCTGGAGCAGCATGACATCCTCGACCTCGATTTGGTCGAGGCCTAACACAATTTCCTCATCCACTAGCACGCCGCGCTTGCGCGATGCTGCCGCGTCGAGCGAGTAGATCAGCACCTGCGAGCCGTAGAGCTGGCGCAGGCCCTTGACGAAGGTGCCTGCCTCCGACTGTGCATCCCAGCCATATTCGCTGTGCATATCGAAGATCAAGTTCGAGGCCACGCCCGATTTGATCGTGCCGCACAGCAGCAGGCGCGTCAGAAAACTCTTGCCGGTGCCGCTTTTGCCGAAGATGCCGTTCGAGCGCTCGACCAGCCGCTCCAGGTCGATGCATACCGGCACATCCATATCCAGCGGCCGGCCGACCTCGAAGTGTGTAGCGTCCTCGCTGCCGAAGACGCGCTGGAAATCGCTCTCGTCGGCCTCTTGCACCGGCGCGAAATGGTGTGGGATCGTCTTCACCGGCAGCAGGCCTTGGTCGAGGTCGCGCGGCAACATAAGCATGGGCTTGAGCTTAATCGAGCCATAGGTCGATGTTCCGGCCAGCACCTCGTGGATGAACAGGTCGCCATTCGGTGGGTCAACGAGTACTTTTTGGTTAGTTGCTTCCAGCACCACATCGGTTATCATGGAAAAGAACTCATGCTTCTCGCCCTTGATCACCACAAATTTCCCAACACCCATATCTTCGACGCTCTCGCGGCCTTCCAGTCGCGCGCACAATCCTTCGACCAGCGAACCGCTGGTGATGACGCCAAGCCGATTGCGTGAAATGGGCGGCATAGCATTGCTCCGTATAAAGTGTAGAACAAATATACCATTTTGCAACGTCCTGTCAAGCGCCAAGGGCTGCGAAAGCTGGTATAATTAATCACATTCGTAGCAAAGCGTCCGCTTTGCTCATCATTGCCTTACGTTTTCTGTGGTTTATCATAGGCATCCGGCCTACCAGCGAGCGGCAGCCGGTACCCTGGAGTAAAGATCATGTCGCCACGACTGACGGATTGGAGTCTGGCGCTGGCAGTTGGAATAGCATTTGCCAGCGGGATTCTTAGCTTGATCGGCGGGCGGCCTGAGGATTGGTTGATCTTTGCGCTGCATGGTGTGGCCGGTCTTTGGCTGGCGCTGCTCCTATGGGGCAAGCTGCGGCGCGTGCTTCCGCGTCTGGCGCAGCCACAGCGTTGGGATCGCGCGACACTTGCCGGCGCTGGCGCGGCGCTGATTGTGGCGCTGGCGGTTGGATCGGGCATCTGGTGGGTGTTTGGCGGCGGGCTGTTTGTCCTCGGCTTCAATCTGATGAACTGGCATATTCTGCTCGGGTTCGTGCTCACAGCGGCGGTCTCGCTGCATATGGTGGCCCGCGCGAAGCCACTGCGCGCGCGCGATGTGCGCGACCGGCGGCAGATGCTGCGCTGGGGTGCCTTGGCGCTTGGCGGCGTGGCGCTCTGGCCGGCGCAGCAGGCGCTGGGGGAGAAACTTCAACTGCCCGGCGCACGTAGAAGATTTACCGGCGCGCGCGAGGTGGGCAGCTATGCCGGCAATACCTTTCCTTCCACCAGCTGGATCGCCGATCAGCCGCAGCCGATCGCCCCGGCTGCTTGGCAACTGAAGATCGGTGGCGCAGTCGCCCGCTCATTGGCGCTTGGCTATGCCGAACTGCTGGCATGGCAGGATACGATTGAGGCGACGCTGGATTGCACGGGCGGCTTCTATAGCACGCAGCGCTGGCGTGGCGCGCTGGTCGGCCGGCTGCTGGATCAAGCCGGTGTTTTGCCGAACGCCCGCTGGGTCAGCTTTGTCTCGGTCACTGGCTATCGTTGGAGCTTGCCACTGGGCGAAGCGCGTGCGGCGCTGCTTGCTACTCATATCGGCGTCGAGCCACTCGCGTATGACCACGGCGCGCCGGCGCGGCTGGTCGCGCCCGACAGGCGCGGTTTCGAATGGGTCAAATGGGTCGTGCGGATCGAGGCCCTTACTGTACCGGATTCGGCTCAGGTTTTTTCGATCTATCGTAGCAGTTTCACACCGGCTGGTCGCGGGCTGGCGCCTGAATGAGATTGAGTAGGATAGCGAACACATGTCGCATATTGTGATTGCCGATGATGAAGATGATGTCCGTGAGTTCTTGCTGAGGGCAGTACGGCGCTATGCTCCGCAGGCAGAAGTGACTGCGGTTGTCAATGGTGCTGCGGCGCTCGAAATCATGCGTCAGCGCGGCTGTGATCTGCTGATCAGCGATCACCGTATGCCAGTGATGACTGGCGTGGAGCTGCTCCAGGCTGTGCGCGAATCACAGCCGATCCTGCCGGTGGTGATCATCTCCGCTGATATGACAGCTGAAACCGCCGCGGCCGAGGCTGGCGTGACCGCGTTCTTCTACAAGCCGCTGACGATCGTCCAGATTCGGCAGATCGTCGAGACCTGGCTGCCACCCAAATCTCCTCTCACCCCATGCACAGCTCCTTCCGGGTAATACAACCCTGCGGACATAATCATAGGGACTACGTCCCTCCAAACCTCCCGCTGGCGTACGTCCTAACGATGTCTGCGGATCGACAACCGATGATGACAACCTCGCCTAGAGTCGATCGTCGGTCGTCTCCTCCTCGCCACGCGCTTTGCGCTGGGCGCGCGCTTTGGCTGCGCGCAGGCGCTCGATCTGCTCCGCGGGTGCGCCACGCGCTGAGTTCTTAGCGCGCGAATCGTGCTGGTGCAAGCGATCGGTAGCTAGTGTTTCGCGAGTGAAACGGGCTGTATCCATCCAGGCCCTGGCCGCGCTGAGATCGCCACGTCGCAGCATCAGCCGCCGCACTCCGATGTCGAGCGGCAGGAGCAGCAGCGCAAGCAACAGCAGCGGGAAAGCGATCTCGCGCGCGCTATAGACCGGCGCCAGGTTATGTGCGAATGCGTCGGCCGGGTGCTCCAGCCTGGCGCCGCCGGTGCTGCGCGCCAGCGCTGCCAGCAGTTCCGGGTTGCGTTGGCCCTGGCGATACTCAGCCGAATAAGGCACCACCATGCCTGCGGCGCTCTGCACCACCACGCGCCCATCCTGCGCACCGGAGATTTGAATGACATAGGTGCCTTGGATTGGGCTGGCGATGCTGGCGCGATACTCGCCTGGCGCCACCTGTGTCAGCGATGTCTCTTGCGCAAACGCGTTGGCGCCGACGACATTGGCGCCGATCTGTAGCCCGTTGCGCGGTTTGCCGTCGGCATCGGTAAGCTTGACGTCGATGATCGTCCGCGCGCCTTCTGTGTGTATGTTGGTCTCCACCCCGTCGCCGGCGGCGCTTGGCAGCGTCCAGCCGATCAGCTGCGCGGCAAAGCGCGGAAACGCCGCCCAATTGACCCAATCCTTGCCCCACTTGCCCTTGAAGTCGCTCGTCCAGGCAACCGCACGGCCGATTCCATACTGCCACTGCGCCAGCACTGGGGCGTCGTCGGCACCGGCCAGAACGGTGGTGGCGCTCTGCTTTAGCGTCGTGCCGTTGTAGCCATACAGCGGCGGCAGTCCCTGGTCGAGCCCCTCAAGGATCGGGCTGGGGCCGGCATATCTGGGCGTGAATGGCTCTTCGATCAGGTAGTTGCCCACAGCGGTGGTGGTCTCCTGCACAAAGATCTGTGGCACGTCCTCAATGTTCTGGATCGGGTAGTAGCGCCCGCCGCCAGCATCGGCGACCTGCTTCAGATAGTCGGCTGAGCCGCCGCCGGCCGCCACCACTGAAAGCGTGATGCCCTGCGCGCGCATCTGCTGCGCCACATCAAGGTTATCGCCGCCGCCCGACCAACCATCGGTCAGCAGAATGACGTGCTTGATCCGTGCATCAGCCCGCTGCAGTGCCTCCTGCGCCGCAACCAGACCAGCGTGGACATTGGTGCCGCCTTCCGGCTCGATCGGCGCGACGGCGTTGCGAATGGTATCGTTGTTGGGGCCGCGGAGGCCGGCCGGCAGCACCCAGTGCGCGGTGCTATCGAACGCAACTACGCCGACAGTGTCGCGCTCACGCAGCACAGCCGTGGCCTGCACGACCGCGTCTTTGGCGATATCGACTTTGCGTGGGCCGCCCTCGAACGAGCGCGCGGTTTGGCGATTGGGGCCGGAGCAGTGGCAGGCATCCATGCTGCCTGATTTATCGATCACGAACACCAGCGCGAGATCCGGCCGCTCCTGCCGATCGCGCACATCCATATACACCGGCAGCGCCTGCTCGATCGGAGTGGTGCCATAGCCACCGACGCCATAGGATCGATCGCCGCCGACCATCACCAGCCCGCGCCCTAGCTCGCGCACGTAGATCGGCAGGTTGGCGGCAGCCTTGGCTGGTAGCGCCTGCGCCGGCACATTCATGAGTACCACCGCGTCGTAGTCGCTCAAGCCGGCCACATCGTCCGGCAGCTCCGCCGGTGCGATCAGATCGGTGCCAATGCCCGCGGCGCTGAGCGCATCCTTGAAGTTTGCGCCTTCGCCGGGTTGGCCTTCGACCAGCAGGACCCGCGGCGACCCGGCCACGCGCACGAGCGTTGCGGCCTCGTTGTTCTGCCGGCGGAAATCGAGCGCTGGCACGATCTGCGCGCGGTAGCGCTGGAAGCCCTGCCCAGCGGCGGTCAGCGTCAGCCGAAACGTGTTGACGCCGGCCTGGAGCTGGACATCGCGCGCTTGCAGCAGCGTATCGTCGCCGAACAAGCTCAGCCGCGCACTTTGGGCCACCGTGCTCTCCACTGTGGTCACCAGCTCGAATTGCGCGCCGGAGCGAACATTTGTGGGCGCGTCGAGCGCGCTGACCAGCGCCTCTGGGCCGCTGCCAGATGTGTTGAAATCGACAAAGCTGATTGGCACGCCGCGCGCTGCTGCCAGGCTCGATCCTTCAAGCACATTTCCCTGGTTCTCGCCGCCATCCGATAGGAGCACCAGCCGCTGCTCGGAGTCGGCCGGCAGTAGCGCGAGCCCCAGCTGGACCGCATCCTGGAGATTGGTGCGCGCCGCCACCGGCGTGGAGCTGATCCGGCCGAGCGTGGTTGCATCACTTGGAGCGCGCTCGACCAGCGCGTTTTCGCCAAACACTACCACCGCCGCCTGATCGCCTGGCCGCATCACCTTGAGCGCATCCTGCACAAATGCCTCGGCCTGGCCGCGCGCGGAAGGCGACACCGAGTCGGAGCTATCGATCAGAAAGACAGTGGTTAGGCGATCGGTGGGCCGGATCAGCTGGGCGCCAGCCATGGCGAAGACCAGCGTACCGACCAGCGCCGTGCGCGCCAGCAGGCTGGCCCAGAAGCGTGGCGCGGAAAGCCGGCGTGGCACTGCCAGAGCCAGCCACCAGAGTGGAATAAGCAGCGCGAACGACCAGAGCGCGGTGGGAAAGATGAAGGAGAGGCGCATTACACGGATTTCCTCACGGTCGTCGCAGCGCGACGATCGGGTATCTTGCGGAGGCGCTCACCTCCGCCATAGTGAATTCTTCTGCGACAACTGCCCGTCTGTCGATTCTACCACACGATGCATCACTTCGTAGTATCAGGCATTGGCGAAAATCAAATTTGACAGCCCATAGTCGCTATGTTATACTCCCGAATCGCTGTGCATACAACCTGCTGTTATTGCTCGTTAGCACACTCAGAACCCTAATCTAAGGGGTGGCACCTGCCACAACCAGACGGGGGTTCGAGTTTTGTTTTGTAAAGAGGGTACGATGTTGTGGGGCGCGAAACGCGCTGTTTGTGAAATTCAAATTGTAACTTCTTGGTCGGTCCGGCCGTGTGTCATGCACCGGCGCTTGAGGGAGGAAACGTACAGGGATGCCAACAATTAATCAACTGGTACGCAAGCCGCGCAAGCCGGTGGTCAAAAAGACCAAAGCTCCAGCGCTGCGCTTCACCTACAACTCGCTCAAGGGGAAGCTGACGCGCGGCAAGGGTTCGCCGTTCAAGCGCGGCGTTTGCACCCAGGTCAAGACGATGACGCCCAAGAAGCCTAACTCGGCGCTGCGCAAGATCGCGCGCGTCCGGCTGAGCAATGGCATGGAGGTCACGGCCTATATTCCGGGCGAGGGGCACAATCTCCAGGAGCACTCGGTGGTACTCATCCGGGGTGGTCGTGTGAAAGACCTGCCAGGCGTGCGCTACCATATTGTGCGCGGCACTTTGGACGCGCAGGGCGTGGCCAACCGTAAGCAGGGCCGCTCGAAGTATGGCACGAAAAAGGGCGGCGTTCCGGCAAAGAAGAAGTAACCAACGTTAGAACGTTTGAACGTTGCAACGTTATAACGGAGAAAAACTATGCCCCGTCGAGGAACGATCCAGAAACGTATTCCGTTGCCCGATGCTCGCTACAACAGCATCGTGGTGTCGCAGTTCATCAACAAAGTCATGCAGCGCGGCAAGAAGAGCACTGCTGAGAAGATCGTGTATCAGTCGTTGGAGCTGGCCGCCGAGCGCCTAAAGAAGACACCTATGGAGGTTTTCGAGGTGGCGCTGCGCAATGCCGGTCCAGCGATCGAGGTCAAGCCCAAGCGTGTCGGCGGTGCCACCTATCAGGTTCCGGTTGAAGTCAAGAGCGATCGGCGCATGTCGCTGGCGATGCGTTGGCTGCTGATCTCCGCGCGCGGACGATCTGGCAAGCCAATGCACGAGCGCTTGGCCGGTGAGTTGATGGACGCCTTCAACAATACCGGCAGCACCATTAAGCGCAAAGAGGATGTCCAGCGAATGGCTGAGGCCAATCGCGCATTCTCGCACTACGGCAAGTTTTAACTGGAACAGAGATCAAAGAACAAAGAACAAGCGGGTATTCATTTGTTCTCTGTTCGTTGTTCTTTGTTCGCCGAGCTAGGGAAGACGAGGGAAAAGATCATGCCCCGCGAGATACCATTAGAGCGCACGCGAAATATCGGTATTATTGCCCATATTGACGCCGGTAAAACGACCACAACTGAGCGCATTTTGTTCTACACCGGCCGAACCTACAAGATCGGCGAGGTGCATGAAGGCACCGCGACGATGGACTGGATGGAGCAGGAACGCGAGCGCGGTATTACCATCACTGCGGCGGCAACCACGGCGCAATGGGAAGTCAGGGGCGATGTATATCGTGTCAATATCATCGACACACCCGGCCATGTGGATTTCACGGCCGAGGTTGAGCGATCGCTGCGCGTGCTCGACGGCGGTGTGGTGGTGTTCGATGCGGTCGCCGGTGTCGAGCCGCAATCTGAGACGGTCTGGCGGCAGGCCGACAAATACCGTGTGCCGCGTATCTGTTTCGTCAACAAGATGGATCGAACCGGTGCCAACTTCGAGCGCACCGTCGATATGATCAAGGAGCGCCTGGGCGCTACGCCGGTGCCGATCCAGCTACCGATTGGCTCCGAGGATCGCTTTCGCGGAATTGTCGATCTGCTCGAGAACAAAGCGGTGCTGTATGTCGATGACGCCGGCACGCGCCAGGAGCTGACAGATATTCCGGCCGAGGTTGCCGTTCAGGCCGAGCAGCTGCGCCAGGAGATGATCGAGGCGATCGCTGAGACTGACGATGAGCTGACGCTGCTGTACCTGGAGGGCGAGGAGCTTGGCGTCGAGGAGCTGCGGAGCGCGCTGCGCCGGGCGACGATCGCCAACAAGCTGGTTCCGGTGCTGGCTGGTGCCGCGCTCAAAAATAAGGGCGTACAGCGCATGCTCGATGCGGTGGTCTTTTATCTGCCATCGCCGCTCGATATTCCGCCGATCACCGGCACGCTGCCAGGCCATTCGGTCGACGAAGAGAATGTTGAGTTGCTGACCCGCGCGGCAAGCGATAGCGCACCGTTCGCCGGGCTGGTGTTCAAGATCATGGCAGATCCATATGTTGGGAAGCTGGCCTATTTCCGAGCCTATTCCGGCAAACTCGAGGCTGGGTCGTATGTCCTGAACTCGACGCGCAACAATCGTGAGCGTGTCGGTCGGCTGATCCAAATGCACGCCAATCACCGCGAGGAGATCAAGGAAGTTTACTCCGGCGATATCGCCGCGATGGTCGGCCCCAAGCAGAGCTTCACTGGTGATACGATCTGCGACCCGGAAAACCCGATCGCGCTGGAGAACATCCGCTTTCCAGAGCCGGTGATCCAGCTGGCAATTGAGCCAAAGACCAAGTCCGACCAGGATAAGCTCGCGATTGCGCTTCAGAAGCTCAGCGAGGAAGATCCAACCTTCCGCGTTCGCACCGACGAAGAGACCGGCCAGACGATTATCGCCGGCATGGGTGAGCTGCACCTGGAGGTGCTGGTCGATCGGATGCGCCGCGAGTACAAAGTCGAGGCCAACCAGGGCAAGCCGCAGGTCGCCTATCGCGAGTCGATCAGCGTGCCGTCCGACGTGGACAGCAAGTTCGTGCGGCAGACCGGTGGTAAGGGCCAGTACGGCCACGTCAAGCTGCGGCTGGAGCCGCTGGAGCGTGGCAAGGGCTTTGAGTTTGTGAATGGGATTGTCGGTGGCTCTATCCCTCGCGAGTATATTGGGCCAACCGAGCAGGGCATCAAAGAGGCCATGCAGACGGGTGTACTCGCCGGCTTCCCGGTGGTCGACCTGAAAGTCACGCTGTACGATGGCTCGTTCCACGAGGTTGACTCGTCGGAAATGGCCTTCAAGATCGCTGGCTCGATGGGTTTGAAGGAAGGTGTGCGCAAAGGCCGACCGCAGCTGCTGGAACCGGTGATGAAAGTCGAAGTCACGACGCCAGAGGATTTCCTCGGTACGGTGCTCGGCGATCTGAACTCGCGGCGTGGCCATGTCGAAGGCATGGAGGCGCGCGCGAACGCTCAGATTATAAAGGCGTATGTGCCGCTGGCCGCCATGTTTGGTTATACCACTGATCTGCGCTCGGCCACCCAAGGGCGTGCGACATCATCAATGGAGTTCGCCTATTACCAGCCGCTCTCACAGGCACTGGCAGACGAAATTATTGCCAAACGGCGTGGATAATATCTAGGAGCCAGGTTACAGGAGACAGGAAATAGCTCCTGTGGCCTGTAACTTGTAACCTCTGTTTTGAAGGAGTATTATTGTTATGGCGAAGCAGAAATTTGAGCGCACCAAGCCGCATGTGAACGTGGGCACGATCGGGCACGTCGATCACGGCAAGACCACCCTGACCGCCGCGATTACCAAGGTCCTGGCGCTGCGCGGCGCGGCCAAGTTCACCTCCTACGATCAGATCGACAACGCCCCCGAAGAGCGCGCCCGCGGCATCACGATCGCCATTCGCCACGTCGAATACGAGACCGCCAAGCGCCACTACGCCCACGTCGACTGCCCTG
>WNGB01005602.1_pt1 | contig 35609 bp, 35 predicted proteins | sample 5400681 | NCBI WGS metagenome assembly WNGB01 (sample SAMN13153367, study PRJNA577476) | soil metagenome | isolation source: 115 cm soil or saprolite under grassland replicate 2 | place: USA:California | collected 2016-06-15 | reverse complement strand
GTGCCGCGACGTATGTGGATAAGATACTGAAGGGAGCAAAACCCGCTGATCTGCCGGTTGAGCAGACAACCAAGTTCGAATTTGTCATCAACCTCAAAACCGCAAGACAAATCGGTCTCAACATTCCGCAGTCGGTGCTATTCCGAGCGGACAGGGTGATCAAGTGAGCAAAGAAAACGAATTGGCGGTGCTGAGATTGAACTGAATTCTCCAACGACTCAATCTCGTCTGAAATCACATTGACGCGTCGTTCAATTCAATCCCACATCAATACAGACCTTGACTCTGGTCTGGCAGGAGAAATAGGCTGCGGCCAGTAGGGAGATAAGCCGCCATGCCGCGGCACTTAAAGAAAGGAGGAACGGAGATGTTTGAGAAAAAACGCTTCATTGAAGATTGCCGCGCGGCGCTCAAAGAAGGTAACACACATGCTGCCATTCGGGAGCTGGTAGCCGCAGCCGTAAGCGAACCCGCGCACATAGTGCGCGCCCTTGGAGAGCCGCAGCGTGCCGGCGTCGAGACGATTTACAGGGCAGACGATTTGACTATCCTCAACTTGTGCTGGGGACCCTGGATGAAGTTCAAACCCCACGATCATCGCATGTGGGCTGTCATAGGCATCTATGGAGGTCGCGAGCAGAATACCTTCTTCCGCCGCGCCGAGCACGGCTTGGAGCAACACGGGAGCAAGGAGCTACACGCGAAAGACACGACCCCGCTCGGCGCAACGATTATTCACGCTGTTACGAACCCACTGGATCAGATTACCGCGGCGATCCACGTTTACGGCGGGGATTTCTTTGCCACGCCTCGCAGCGAATGGGATCCTGACACGCTTGAAGAGCGCGCCTATGACGTGGAGGACACCATGCGAGCTTTTGAGGTGGCAAACGAACGCCTCCTTGCCAAATCGCACCACTGATAAGCCCAGCGCTCGAACCTAACCAGGCGGCGGAGCCGATATCGTTTATGATACTGTGCAATAACTCTCGTAATGACGGCTCAGCGGCGAGGCGTTAGCAGTAAGATTGAACTGTATTCTCCTACAACTAAATCCTGTAGAATTTGACTGAAGCGTCGTTCAGTTTAATCCTACGGGTCCGCGAGCACTTCTCATTTGACAAATCCCTTCGTTCGGCGATAAATAACGCTCCAAACTCTGGGTGTGCAATGAAGAAAGCTCGTCTGTCATCAATCCTGATTGCAGTACTGATGCTCGCTGTTGCCGTCATGGCCGAGGCGCAGCAGCCGAAGAAAGTCCCGCGGATAGGTCTATTGCGACTGTCTCCGACTCAACAGAGCGAGCCGATTAGGAAGAGACTAGGACAGCTTGGGTACATGGAGGGGAAGAATATACTGATCGAATACCGATTTGCCGAAGGGAGACCTGATCGGCTTCCCGACCTGGCGGCCGAGCTAGTCGATCTCAAGGTTGATGTGATGATTGCTATAGGTCCAGCAGCAGCCAAGGCTGCAAAAAGCGTGACCACGACCATTCCTATCGTTATTCAGGCCAGCGGGGATCCAGTTAAGCAAGGGCTCGTCGCTAGCCTCGCGCGGCCCGGGGGGAATATCACAGGGCTAACCATCCTTGACCCGGAGATGGCTGGAAAACGACTCGATCTGCTTAAGGAAACTTTTCCCAAGCTATCTCGTGTGGCCGTCCTCTGGAATCCGTTATTGCACGGCCCCGAATTGAAAGAGGCTGAGATTGCGGCTCAAACGCTGAGACTCCAACTTCAACCCATAAAGTTCCAAGGTCCGGACGATTTCGAGGACGCATTCCAAGCAATGACTAAAGGGCGTGCGGAGGCCTTCATCAACTTTCCCACCAGCCTGGGTGCCAGCGGTCAAAAACGGCTTGCAGAATCGGCGGCAAAGAACCGATTACTTTCCATCTACGGTAATAGAGAAATTGTCGAGGCTGGCGGCCTCATGTCCTATGCGGCCAACCGGGCTGAGATATACGCGCGTACTGCTGTTTATGTGGACAAGATTCTTAAAGGCGCCAAACCTGCCGATCTCCCCGTCGAGCAACCGACGAAGTTTGAGTTCGTGATCAACCTTAAAACAGCAAAGCAGATCGGGCTGACGATTCCGCCAAACGTGCTGGTGAGAGCGGACAGGGTGATCAAGTAACACGTTGCGCGCTGCCAGGATTGAACTGAATTCTCCATCGACTCAATCTCGTCTGAAATCACATTTAAGCGTCGACCGGTTCAATCTGAAAATTGGTGGGATACGAAGAACGGGTAAGATTCTCGACTCACCTGACAGAACGGTAAGGTTCAAATGATTTTTCCGGCAATATCGTTGACAAGCTGCAGTCACAGTGCAAGCTAGTTCTCGGTGGCTGAACCTCAAAACAATTTCCTATCATTTAAGTAAGGAGGCAAAAATGACACCGCACGATCACAGTGGTGACTCTGGCCTCTATAGATTGAAACTGATGATTGGAGGGCTTGCAATGGCTTTCGTGCTTACGGGTTGCGGAGCCGGGCGAACTCGTGGCGCAAGTACGACAGGCCTGTCGGGGCTAGAAGTATTCGGCGGCAAGACCGGCGCGAGTGATACAACCCCGCTATTTGCTGGAAAGGATAATAAGGTCTGCAACTGCTGGACCACTAGCGACAATGGCGGCGCCTGGACTACTAGCGTCAGTTACGCCGGCCGACCCGGGATCGGTTCGTCGGGCGTGTCAGTGACTGGCGGCAAATGGTTCTGGCAGCAAGCCAACGACATTATCCATTTTGGCAAAGTGACAGGGGGTCGGGTCAGGTGGCCCGCTTCCGCCGATGCCGATCCTTTTGGATGCGGCAAAGGAGTCGCCAGTGTCACTCTTTCACTCACGGGCTTGTCCGAAGAGGGAACTTTCACGGGATGTCTCGACGACACTCACCTCGATCCCAGAGCCGAGCCGTTCGTTTTTCCTCCTAAGCTGTGGGGCACGCTGACACTTCAGCGAAACTAAGCCTGTGCATGAATGACTTGAGAGCGCACAATCTAAGGATGTAGCAAGTGCGACGTACTTGACCGACCGCTCTGGTTCACCCCTGAGAATAAACCATTCTGTGGACCGTGCGCCTCTTGATCAGCTGCGCAAAGATCGAAATGCGGCTGGTCTACATCTTTGAAACGCGAAACGGAAAGATCTCACGCGAACTCATCTCGACGATATGAGGCGCATCGTCTAGGGAAGCCCATGACGCCGTTTAACAAGCCGTTAAGCTTCTAATTGAACTGAATTCTCCTTCAATTTAGTCTCAACAGAATTTTTTGTTCGCGTCCTACAAACGACAAGCCCTAAGAACTACCGTTCGAGGTAACCATTGGGGCTGGCATTCAAGAGGTCGTGGGTTCGACTCCCATGGGAAAATATTTTTGGGGGGTGGAAACAAAAGGGTGCTCCATAATTGCAAGTTATCGGGACCAAACAGCCAAAAAAACGTTCCGGGAAACGTTCCGGTTTTGTGCCAAAAACCGGTGACAAACCGTAGCATTCGGCGACAAGACGAAAATAAAAAAGCCTGGAAATCCAGGCTTTTCCACACTCGGTATCACTTCTTGTTTTTGCTTTTTTTGCCTCGATGCAGCGGTTCGAATCCGCTCGCCGCCTCCAAATTCCACCCATCGACCAAACGCGCAGCAGAAACAAACGCATCCCGCCAACAAACCAAACGCACGATTAAATTCCCAGCAGGCGATCCAGCTCGCCGCTTTCGTCCAAGTCGCGCGCGTCGTCGTAGCCGCCGATCGCCTTGCCATCGATGAAGATCTGCGGCACGGTACGCCGGTCCGAGCGCTGCTCCATCTCGGCACGGCGCGATGGATCGGCGGTAACGTCGATCTCATCGAACGGTACCTTTTTGGAGCGCAGTAGCGCCTTTGCCGCCGTGCAGTAGGGACAATAACTCGTCGTGTAGATAACTACCTCAGCCATGATTTCGCGCTCCGCGCTATCGGTTGTTTTGTCCAATTGCTTGAAAGCATATGTGTCTTTTGCCAATAGTATGGCGTGAAATTAGTCGGTTTGACAGGAGGAATTGCTTCGGGGAAAAGCACCGTCGCAAGAATCCTCGAAAATCTGGGCGCGGCGATCATCAACGCGGACGTCCTTGCTCGAGAAGTCGTTGAGCCTGACCAAGATGCTTGGAAGGAAATCGTTGCGAGCTTCGGCGCGGATACCCTGCAAGCGGACCGCACGCTCGACCGCACAAAGCTTCGAACGATTATTTTCAACGATCCCGAGGCGAGAAAAAAACTTGAGGCGATCATTCACCCGCGCGTCCGCGCTTTGGCGGAACAAAGAATAAGGGAGCATGCCGCCGCCGGATACGCTGTCATCGTCTACGAAGTTCCCCTTCTGTTCGAAGGCAACCTGCACGAATGGCTACGCCCGGTGATCTTAGTCGCTTGCGACGTCAACACGCAGCGGGCCCGATTACAAGAAAGAGACCAGCTCACTCAAACCGAAGCACAGAAACACATCGATGCGCAGATGAGCCTGGAAGAAAAACGGCGGTTGGCCGATTACGTGATTGAGAATGACGGCAGCCTTGCCGATCTCGAACGACAGGTACGAACCGTCCTGGAAAAAATCAAAGCTACTTGACCCGCTCTAAATAGGATCCGTCCGACGGATCCACCCGCACCTTGTCGCCGATTTGAACAAACGGTGGAACCTGGACCGTCACACCAGTCTCCAACTTTGCAGGTTTATAAGACGCGCTGGCGGTGGCGCCTTTCATCGACGGCTCGGTATCGACGACTTCTAAGTCAACCGTCGATGGCGGATTGATGCCGACGGGCTTACCATCATGGAATTCGATCCCGACGACCGAATTGGGCAGTAGATACGATAACAGATCGCCGATGTCATCCGACGTTAATGTAGTCTGCTCGTAGTTTTCGGTGTCCATGAAGGTGTGCATGTCCCCTTCGGCATAGAGATACTGCATTTGCCGGGCGTCAAGAATGGCCTGGTCGACGCGATCTTCAGAGCGAAATTTGTACTCCGTGCCGATCCCGGTGCGAAGATTCTTCATCTTTGTTTGCATAAAGCCGCGTTTGTTGCCTGGGGTTAAGTGATGGACCGCGGTCACCCGATAAAGATCTCCTTCATGGATTATGATCATGCCCGGTCTGAGTTGCGTCGCCTGAACCATTTCCTATTGTCCTTCCTCTATGTATGCATGCTTTGTTACCAGTTTGCCGCCGCGGCTTCAACGCAGTTGGCGCCCTGAACGCCGCGCTTACGCGTAAAACCCGCGCCAAAGCATCGCCCGGGCGACGCGATCGATGCCGATCATCAGCGCCGCCAGACGCATGTCGACCGCATGCTTTTGACTCATGTGGAGCACTTCATGAAATGCTTTGACCAGGATATCTCGCAATTTTTTATTGACCTCCTCTTCGGTCCAGAAGAAGTTTTGCAAATCCTGCACCCACTCGAAGTACGACACGACCACCCCGCCCGCGTTCGCCAGGATATCGGGGATCACGAACACGCCCTTGTCGCGAAGGATTGCGTCGGCCTCTGGCGTCGTCGGCCCATTGGCTCCCTCGGCAAGAATTCGGCATTGCAAGCGTTCCGCGTTCGCCCTGGTGATTTGCATTTCCAGCGCAGCAGGAACGAGCACGTCGCACTTGAGCTCTAGCAGCTCTTGATTGCTGATCTTGTCGCCGTACGGGCATGCTTCGAGACTATGGTTCTTGTCAGCCACTTCTAGAAGTTTACCGACAGGCAATCCGTTAGTGTCAACGAAACCGCCGGTCCGGTCGGACACGCCGATGATCTTCACGCCGATATTAGCAAGCTCTTTTACGGCGACGGAGCCGACATTGCCGAAACCCTGAATGGCCGCGGTACACTTGCTAAGATCGATTCCCAAATGTTTCGCAGCTTCGCTAATCATGTAAACAACCCCGCGGCCAGTCGCTTCTTTTCGCCCCAAAGTCCCGCCGATCGCCACCGGTTTTCCGGTGACAATTTCGGGAACGGCATGTCCTTTATGTTGAGAATAAGTATCCATGATCCAGGCCATCACCTGTTCGTTTGTCCCCATGTCGGGCGCCGGCACATCGACCTCGGGTCCGATTATATTTAGAATTTCTGCGGTAAAGCGACGGGTCATCGACTGTAGCTCGTGACGCGAGAGCATGGCAGGATCGCAGGCAATGCCGCCTTTGGCGCCTCCCAGTGGCAAGCCGACCAAGGAACATTTCCAGGTCATCCACATTGCCAGCGCCGAGACTTCGCCGAGATTGACGGCCGGATGATATCGTATGCCTCCCTTAAACGGCCCGAGGACATCATTGTGCTGGACTCGATAGCCGGTAAAAACGTGGACATGGCCGTCGTCCATTTGGGTCGGCACGCTCACAATCATGGCGCGATCGGCCCTTCGCAACCGTCCCGCGACATTCGGATCGATCACCAGCTTGGCCGCAGCGATATCGAATTGCTGTACGGCCATTTCACTCGTCGCGCTGCGCCATTCCTCTGTCGCCATGATTGCCCCTAGAGAATTTGATGGATGCAAAGCACTACTTAGTTCTTATCCCGGCGGCCAACTCATCTGGCGGCCGCCAAGTAAATGGTAATGCAAATGAAAGACGCTCTGGCCGGCGTCCGGCCCGACGTTGACGACCACGCGAAAGCCGCTCTCGGCGATGCCATGCTCGCGCGCAAGCTGCGCCGCGACTCGAAAGATTTGCCCGACGAGCGCGCCGTCGTTCGCGTCGATATCGAGGACACTGACGATATGCTTGCGGGGAATAATCAAAAAATGCACCGGCGCCCTTGGCGTGATGTCTTTGAAGACCACCACGGAATCGTCTTGATAGACGATATTCGCCGGAACTTTCCCCTCGACAATGCCGCAAAATAGGCAATCACTCATCAAATATTTCTCCCAAAATTTCCTTTCGCAAAAGCAAACCGATCAATCGTTGTCGGCCGCGCCGGGAAGACGAGCGTAGACCTGTCCGTCTGCGATCTCTAGGGGCACGCTTTGAAGCGCAAGCCCCACGCAAGGACCCCAAATACATTCCCCGCTCGGCGGTTCGAACACGGCGCCATGGGTGGCACACATGAGGTAACGGCCATCGACGCTGAAAAATTGGTTATTGACCCAGTCAAGGGTGATGCCGGTATGCGGGCAACGGTTGACATAGGCAAAAAGATTCCCCTGGTAGTTGACGAGCAGAGCCTCGAACTCCCGCGAACCGCGCCGGAGCGTGAACTTTTTACTGGTGCCGTGCGCCAGCTCGCCCGCCGAGCCGACGAGTTTCCGATTGGATTTTTTTTCCGTGTTCGCCATCGTGCGGGCCTCAGTCTGCAAGCTGCTTTAAGTCGCCCTCCGGGCAGCCGACCAAGACCTCGCCTCGATCGATGCGAACCGGCAAACGAAAGAGTGACTCGCCTTTGCAAGGACCGTCGACGCAAAGACCGGTCGAGAACTCATAAAGCGCGCCGTGGGTGTAGCATCTCAAAAACCGGCCATCGTCGCTGACGAATTCGTCACGGACAAAATCCAACGGCGTGGGCATATGCCGGCAGCGATTTACATAAGCGTGAAAGCTTCCCCGATCGTTGATCAGGAAAGCATCCAAGCGATATTTTTGGCAAATGAGCCAAAACTTTCTCACCGTTCCCGGTGTGAGCTCATCGACCTTGGCGATAACGCGAGATTCCTCCCGACTTTCCTCCCGCATGCGCCGCTTATCGCGCAGAAACATCAAGCGGTGAATCACAAGAGCGGCGAGATAAAGCGCTAAAAAAACCAACGAAAGGTAAATCGTGATCGCCATACGCCGCTGAGGAAGCGATTTATTCCGAGTCTTTGTCGACGAGATCGCGGATGCGCTTGACTCCCTGCGCCGTTTGCTGCCCGGAGATACCCATGACTTTCATGAGCTCGGTGGTCATCTCAGCTGTCACCTGGTCTTGAATGCTGCCCGTTCCATCGGGATTGGCCGTGAGAAACCTCAAGATCTTCTCTTTGTCAACTCCCGTCTGCTCGAGGCCGTCAAGAAACTGTCCATAGCTCACCTTGCCGCGGAGTTCCTGAACGCGAGCGAGAAGTTTCTTGCAGTCGCCGCACACTCGCCCGAAGAATCCTGAGCGCGCTCCGCAATAAACACATTTGCTCATCGTTAGCCCAACCTGAAAAGCCGCCGATTTATTTCCCCGCGTTCATCGCGTCCGCCCAAAGCGCTTGCAAGCCGGCGGTGAGGCCGGCATTGGCCGCCACCACGCCACGATGCTTCGGCAGCTCGCGATTAAACATCATCGTCTTACCGTCACCGTCGACGACTTTACCGCCAGCTTCTTCCACCATCAGCACGCCGGCGCAAATATCCCACTCATGGATGGTCCGAAACGTGAGAGTGCCGTCGCCGTCCCCGCTGGCGACTTTGGCGAGCCGGTAGGCAATACTACCGACGCGCCTGAGATCGCAGCGCTCGATGAAAACTTGAAATCTTTTCTGCGGTTCGGACCGGCTCACGAGCAATGAGGCGCCGCGCACGTCTTGCCGCGGGCTGACGCGAATGGCTTCATTATTCAAGTAAGCCCCTTGACCGGCCGCCGCCTTATAGAATCGGTCCTCCGCCGGGTTGTAAACAATCGCGATTTTCGGGCGCCCCTCGACGACGAAAGCGATGGAAATCGCAAACTGTGGCACGCCTTCGATAAATTCCTTCGTTCCGTCGATGGGATCGATCACCCAAATGCGCTTGAGAGCCAGTCGGTGCGAGTTATCCGCATCTTCCTCGGACAGCCAACCGTCCTGTGGAAACGATTTTTGAATATTGTCGCGGATAATGCGATTAGCTTCGAGGTCGGCTGTGGTCACCGGATTATTTTTGCTCTTCTCGTGGACGTCGTACTTTCCCTTAAAAAGGCCCATCACCATCGAGCCGGCCTCCCGGGCCGCCTGTTCGGCGATAGCCAACTCCTTTTCGTATTGAAATGTTGTCGTCAAGCTCACACTCACACTGCGATACGCAGACCGATTAAGCATTAAACACCAGAAGCTGGATGACAGCAACTTGCGGTCGCGGCGGGATGCCGGCTTTCATGCGGAAATTTCTGTGAAATCGCGAACCTTGACGGCGCCGGCTCGAACCATTTCATCGATCGCACGCTCGCCATCGTGAGGCTCCAGGTTAACCGCGCGAATCGAATCGCCGAGGAGTACGACCTTGAAGCCCTCTCTCAAGCCATCAAGCACCGTGTGCTTGACGCAGTAATCCGTGGCCAATCCACCGACGAGAATTCGTTCAACACCTTTGCGCCGGAGCAACGTTGCGAGTCGCGTTCCAGACAGATCAGTCGCTTGGAATCCGGAGTAACTATCCTCATCGGGAGTCATGCCTTTCGATAGGACAACCGCATTGCCCAGTTTCAAGTCGCCATGAAACTCTGCGCCCCCGGTTCCTTGAACGCAGTGCACGGGCCAGGGACCGCCGTGAGTCTTAAAATGGTTGGTCCTTTCCGGATGCCAATCACGCGTCGCAAATATCGGCAATCCGGCCTCGGTAAATCTTTCGATCGCGCGATTTAAAACTGGAACTACTTCATCTCCCCCCGACACGGCCAGCGCGCCGCCCGGGCAGAAATCGTTTTGCACGTCGACAATGATCAGCGCGTCTTTTGCCTGCATCGATTTCAATTATAAATAATGGTATTTTAGTTGCAATCGGGTTCATTCTCTAAGTCGATTATCAGCATGACAATCAAAGCCGTTTTTTTCGACGCGGCGGGCACGCTTATCAAGCCCGCCAGGCGGGTGGGCGAAAGTTACGCGGCGCTTGCCGCCACGCATGGCAAGGACGTTTTGGCTTCCGACATCACGGCGCGCTTTCGGGTCTGTTTCGATTTGGCGCCGCGTCTCGCTTTTCCCGGAGTAACTGAATCGAATCTCGGCGCGTTGGAACGGGATTGGTGGAAGCAACTGGTTCGTCGGGTATTCGAACCGTGGAGTCCCTTTGAAAAGTTCGATGAATACTTCACGGAGCTATTCGCTTATTTTGCCGAGCCAGGGGCCTGGTCTCTTTATCCGGAAGTACCCGAGACGCTGTCGGCGCTCAAACAACGGGGCTTGATTCTCGGCGTGATCTCGAACTTCGATTCGCGGCTGGTGCGAGTTCTCAACGGCCTCGGCGCCGGCTCATCGTTCGAAGAGATTTTCGTTTCGAGCCGGGTTGGCTACGCCAAACCGGATCCCCGAATCTTTCAAGTTGCCTTGAACCGTCATGACCAATGATTTACATGGCGCCAACAACGCCGGACTTAGGGGTGTTCTCGTCGACCGCGCTAATGGAACATCGCCAGCTGATCGTGATCGCGTGACCAGCCTCAAGGCGATTGTTTCGATGCTCGATGACTGATTGGGCTGACCTGAGGAAGCTTGACACATTTTTTTAACTAAGGTACACGGCTGCGATCTCAGTGGAAAATCCGATGACTTCATCAAGCTGGCAACAGACGGAAAGCGACAATAGCACGATGCGTATGCACTTCAGCCTGCCCGCCGATGCCGGCCTTTTTCCCGCAGTGGTCGTGATCCAACATCAGGGCGGCGTCGATGAGTTCGTCGAGAAGATGACCATCAGATTAGCCGACGCGGATTACGTTGCTGCTGCGCCGGATCTCTATCACCGCGACGGCCCGGACTGCCAAGACGATATCGCGACGCGCCGATCCCGCCTCGGCGACCGGAGAATCATCACTGACGTAAACGCCTGTGTCGCCTTCATGCAACGCCACGACTGCGTCGACCGAAATCGTATCGGCATCATCGGATTTTGCATGGGTGGACGCGTCGTCTATCTGATGGCCGCGGCCAATCCGGTGTTTAAGGCGGCGGTGGCCTACTACCCCGGCAATACGTTTCGCGCTTGGGGGCGCGACCTTCCGTCGCCATTCGAACGCACCGCCGAAATCCATTGTCCGCTTCAAGGCCATTTCGGCGCCGATGACAAAAATCCTTCACCAGAAGACATGGCGAAGTTCGACGCCGAACTGACCAAGTTTGATAAGCCGCATGAGTTTTTCGCGTATCCCGACGCCGGTCATGCTTTCATGGACAGCACCAAGACGAGCTATCGCCGTCATGCCGACGAGGCTTCTTGGCCCCGAACACTGGATTTTTTACAACGGCATCTTGCGGCGAGATAATGAGCTCAGTCAAAAGCGTTTATTGCGAGCCTGAACCCTTATGAAATCTTGCGTATCATTTCGACAGACAACCGGTTTGGTTCATCTGCCACCAGTCGTGTAGGACCGTGGGAAAAAAACCGCCTAAACAAAACCACGAAATTTGGAATGCGGTCGTCGAGGAACGGCAACGAATCTCTCGTGAGCTGCACGACCGCGTGTTGCAACTGTTGTCGAGCGTCAGGATGCGGGCTGAGAGTTGCCGCCGCCGTCTTCCCGGTAACCGGGGCGCGCTCGAGAACGAACTTCATACCATCGAAGAAAACATCGACAAGGCGATTACCGAAATTCGAAACTTGCTCACGGAAAATCAGAGCCTGGAGGATCTCCAGGCCGGTTCCCTGGAGCGACGACTGAAACAAGAGTTGGATATTTTTCGCGCTCGCACCGGATTCAAGCTCGATTTCCGATGCGCCATCGATACCCACAAATTGCCCGCGGCCATCGAGCGAGAATTGTATTTCACTCTGCGTGAAGGCATTCTCAATGCGGTTCGTCACTCCCGCGCGACCGAGCTGCACCTTCTGCTGACGAAAACCGCAAATGGCTGCGCAGCCCGTTTGCGCGACAACGGTGAAGGTTTCGACGCCGCTTCGACCGAGGGAAGCAATCACTACGGGCTCAAAGGGATGAGAGAACGAATCCGAAAAATCGGCGGCGAGCTGGATCTCCACACAGCGCCAGGAAAAGGCACAGAGATTAAGATCAAAATTCCTTTCGCAAATTAGAGACGTGCTCCCGACAAACTCGCAATGACGCTGCGCTATCCAATAGCCTGTTAGTCGCGACTCTGGTGGCGCCGAGTTTCCGATACGGCGAACCTCGTCAAGTTTTCACCGGTCAGGCGAAAAACCGTCCACTCATGCATTGGCACGGCGCCGAGTTTTTTGTAAAAGTTGACGGCTGGCTCGTTCCAATCGAGCACCGACCATTCTAATCTGCCACACTGCCGTTCTTTGGCTACTCCTGCGACGTAACGAAGCAAAGCGTTCCCGAAGCCGCGTCGGCGAAACGCCTCGTCGACAAAGAGATCCTCGATATAGATCCCCGGCAGACCGAGAAACGTTGAATAGTTGTGAAAGAATATGACGAAGCAGACCGGCTGTCGCTTGAAATAGCCAATGGCAACTTCCGCGGCGTGACGGCGGCCGAAGAGTGTCTCACGCAAAGTCTTTTCCGTGGCAGTGACTTCATGTGACAGCCGCTCATAGTCCGCGAGCTTTTTGATAAATGAAAGAATCACCGGCACGTCCGCCTTGGTAGCGGGCCGAATCTGAAAACTGGGAATCTCTATCGATGATCTCATAGTTGCTCCATGTACGATGAACACTTACACGAATGCTGGACGATGCACGACCCAGTGTACTTGGAACGCTGCCGGAAATCGTTCTTTATCCACATTATTTTTTGGCGTTTCTAAGCGCCCGCCAGACTCGTTCGGGCGTTAGCGGCAGATCTTTGATGCGCACGCCGGTAGCTCGGTCGATGGCGTTGCACACCGACGGCGCCACGGAAAGAATGCCGCCTTCGGCCATGCCACGCACGCCAAATGGCCCCGGCCCGTCGCCATTCTCGACCAATACCGTATGAAATTCCTCCGGCACGTCAGCGAAAGTAGGAATCCGATAATCGACAAGATTCGGATTGATGAGTTGACCGTTGTCGTAGACCAGTTGCTCAAATAACGTATGGCCGATGCCTTGCATCGCGGCGCCTTCCTCTTGAGCGACACAGTGCTCCGGATGAATCGCCTTGCCAACGTCCGCCACGGAGATGAATTTCTTCAGCTTCACCTCGCCGGTTTCGTGATCAATCTCAACCTCGGACGTCCCCATCCCCACTTCCCAGAAGACCGGCAACCGATTGTTGGTGATTTCCGGCCCCGCTTCACCGCGGCCAATCATTTCACCCCCGGACCCTTTACCGAAGCGCCGCTCAAACGCTTCTTGAAACGTTATGCGTGCTTCGCCGCAAACTAAGGCGCCGTCAACGACACGAATTTGGCCGGCCTTTACGCCCATCGTCTGGGCCCCGATCTTGACAAACTGCTGTTTAAGATCGCGCGCAGCTTTCTGCACGGCGGTTCCCATGAGCGTGGTCGACCGGCTCGATCCCGTCGAGCTATCGTACGGCGTAACTTTCGTATCCGCTCCGGCCACGCGGAACTGTTCCATCGGCAGCGTCAATTCTTCCGCGGCGATTTGCGTCAAAGTGGTGCGGACTCCCTGCCCCATCTCTGTGCTGCCGGCAACGATATTGGCAATGCCGTCGGACTGCATTCGGATCATCGCCACGGACACCGGCGTCGCCCCGGCGTTGCTGGTCGCGCAACCCATGCCGATAGGCGCATTTTTCTTTTTGATCGACTTTTTCCAGCCGCTTTCACGGACCAAGCTTTTGAGACTCGTAGCGAGATTGGCGTCGATGCCTTTTAAGCCGGGCCGTAATTCCTGGCCCTTCTTGAGCAAGTTTCTAAGGCGCACTTCCGCTGGGTCCATGCCGATCTTCGCTGCGATCATTTCGATCTGCGATTCGCCGGCGTAAATTACCTGTGGCGCGCCGATCGCGCGATAAGAACCGGCCGAACCGGTGTTAGTATAGACTTGGTAGGCGTCCGTGCGGATATGGGGAATCCAATAAGGACCGATAACGCGCGTCGCCGACCGCGCCGTCACCTGCGGCCCGTTGTCGTCATAGCCGCCGGTGTCTAAATAAATTTCCGCTTCGCGCGCGATGATCGTGCCGCCGCGCTTGGCGCCGGTCTTAATGCGCACGCGCGCGCCGTGGCGTCGAACCGTCACCATGGACTCGCCGACAGAGTTGCAAATACGCACCGGCCTTTTCGCTTTGCGCGCCAGCGCGACCACCAGCGGCTCGAATTTCGTGTACGACTTGCTGCCGTACCCGCCGCCCAGATAATTAATGATCATGCGCACTTTTGATGGCGGCACTTTGAACAACCTGGAAATATCACCGCGCACTTGGAACGGATGTTGCGCCGAGGACCAAACCGTAATTTCGTCATTGTCGTCGTACTGCGCAATCACCGAATGCGGTTCCATGGCGTAGTGATAGACCATCGGGAATGTAAACGTGTCCTCGACGATCACGTCGGACTGGGCAAACCCTTCTTCAACATTGCCGCGCTCGACTTTTTCATGCGTGCCGATATTGCTGCCCTTCTCTTCGTGAATCAGCGGGGCATCTTTCCGGATCGCTGCGTCGATACCCACCACCGCGGGCAATTCTTCGTAGTCGACTTCGATCAGCGCCAACGCTTCTTCTGCGGTCGCCAAGTCCAGCGCCGCCACCGCCGCCACCGGCTCGCCCACGTAATGAACTTTGTTCATGGCAATCACGGGCCGGCCGTTGTAGATGGCATTGAGATCCGCAATGTCGGCCGCACTCAGCACCGCAACGACGCCGGGCAGCGTTTCGGCGCGGGATGCATCGATCGAACGAACGCGCGCATGCGGATAAGTGCTGCGCAAAATTTTGCCGTGAAGCATTCCGGGAATGATCAGATCGCCGACGAACTTCGCCTTGCCCGTCACTTTCTCCACGCCGTCCACTCTTGCTACGCTGTGACCGACATATTTGAGTTCTCGTTTTGCCATGAAATCTCCGCCGTTAAATTTAAATTCGAACCTAACAAAGCCATTATACCAGTTCAAGAAACCACACTCGGACTCGAGGCTAGATCGTCGCGGAACCTGTGCTTTACCGGCAGTGACGGTCGGCGCGAGCTTGTCATTTCGAAGCGAAGCGAGAAATCTTTTTTTCGTTCGTTGGGAATCCACGCGATCTTCCGCTATAACCGTCCGCATGCGCTTCCCCTCTCGACTCATCCGCGGCACCCTCGTCCAACGTTACAAACGCTTTCTCGCCGACGTGCGTCTCACCAGCGGCGAAATTGTCACCGCACACTGCACCAACACCGGCAGCATGATGGGGTGTAAAGATCCCGGTTCCGCCGTCTACATTTCCAAGTGCGCCAATGGCAACCGAAAACTCGCCTACACTTGGGAATTGATTCACACCGATCGCATCTGGGTCGGCATCAACACCATGCATCCCAACCGACTTGTAGCCGAAGCCGTTCAATCGGGCCGGATCCGAGAATTATGCGGATATGAAACCATTCGACGGGAAGTCAAAGTCAACACTCACAGCAGGCTCGACCTTTGTCTGCAAGGTAGCGACGGTTGCTGCTTCGTCGAAGTCAAAAACGTCACACTCGCCATTGGCGGCGCCGCCGCATTTCCCGATGCGGTCAGCGAGCGCGCGACGAAACACCTCAAAGAATTGATGCGCTTAAAACGCCAAGGCCATCGCGCCGCCGTGGTTTTTGTCATTCAGCGCGCTGACTGCGATTATTTTCGTCCCGCCGACGAGATCGACGCGGAATACGGCCGGTGGCTACGCCGAGCGATAAAAGCGGGAGTCGAAGCGCTGCCTTACCAGGCCAAAGTCACGCCACGAGAAATCATCTTGGCGGATCGATTGCCAGTCCAGATCTAGCAGCCTGATTGTTGTTGACCCGGGAGTGACTTCGTTTTCGTTGCGTTCCAGCCCACGGCCGTGGCAAAAATGATATTCGATTGGCTTTTGCGACTGAAGCACCTGGCCTTGGCGGCGCGCCCCCGTACATGCTACAGAGAGAAGCTAAGCCGCTGATATCGTCGACTTTCATGTCGAATAATTTGTACGAGGAGGAATATCTATGATGACCGCACAAGATCTCCGAGGAGTTTTAGCGATCATGCCGACCCCGGCTAAGGACGGAGCTGAACGTCTTGATGCCACGAACACCGTAGACTTGGACGAAACCGCGCGCCTCGCTGAACATTTAGTCCGCGACGGCGCCACCGGGATCATGGCGCTCGGCACCATGGGGGAGTGCGCGACCACGTCGCAAAGCGATTATGAAGCCTACGTCGATTGCTTATTGAAGACCGTGCGCGGCCGGATTCCCACGTTTGTCGGCACAACCGCGTTAGGCGGCCATGAAATTGCCCGGCGTATCAAGTTTGTCAAGGAACGCGGCGCCACCGGAACTCTCTTGGGCATTCCGATGTGGCAGCCGGCGACGCCTGATATGGCGGTGCAATTCTACAAAGATGTCTCCCAAGCGTTCCCGGATTTCCCGATCATGGTTTACGCCAATCCGCGCGCCTTTCGCTTCGCTTTTGACGCTGATTTCTGGGGGCCGATGGTCGACAAGGCGCCGACAGTGATGTCGGCTAAATTCTCCAGCAAAGCGATCTTGAAAAAGGTCGTGGCCGTCACCAAAGGACGGGTCAATTTGGTGCCGCCCATCGGGCTCGCCTACGAATTCGCGCAAATGTCGCCCGAATCTCAGACCACTTGTTGGATTCCCTCGGTCGGACCGCAGGTCGGTCTGGCACTCATGAAAGCACTGGCAGCGCGCGATGCGCGGCAAGCCAAAGCCGTCGCCGATGACATCGCCTGGGCCAACGAGCCGCATCATGCGATCACCGGCTCTCAAGAGGTTTTTGCGTCCTACAACATTCAAATGGAAAAAATTTTGATGGGCGCTTCCGGCTACTGCAGGCCCGGCCCGATCCGGCCGCCGTATAACTACATGCCGGACGATTTCGTCAAAGCGGCAACGGAAGGCGGCCAGCGCTTCGCCAAGCTGCGCGAGAAATATTCAAAGCTACTCGGATAACTTTCGTTGGATCCCGCTGGGTCGAAGAGGAAAGCTAACGCCAAGCGGTGCAGCGTGTTACGGATTGCCTGGGGATGTTCCACTCTTTGAGAGCCGGCGCGATGGGGAGCTCGTGGGCTCCACCAAAGGCGACGATGCCAAAGAAAGTAAAAATATCGAAGTCTTAACTGCTCCGGAACTAGGCTCACCTACGCAACTGCCTCTTGGAATGTCAGCGGAGCCTCCTCCGAGGAATGATTTTCCAGATTCACTTTCTTGCCGTCCTTGATGACCATCGCGAGATTGGCAGGATCCTGCAACACTCGTATATCCGCCAGCGGATTTTGTTTGAGAATGACGATGTCCGCCAGTTTTCCTGTTTCAAGCGCCCCCACTTCGTTCTCCAACCCTACCGCAAACGCATTGTCTCTAGTGCAGGCCGTAATCGCCTCTATCGGCGTATAGCTGCCGTAACGGACCAAGATCTCCGCTTCTTTGGCGTGCATTTTTCCATAGGGCATCCAGGAGTAATTGCCAGTATCCGTACCGCACATGATCTTGATCCCCAAAGGACGGGCTCGTTGCAGCACATTCACAAGCCCGTCCATATTTCGCTTCATCCGGTCTAGGTCGATCTGAATTTGTTCCTGCCCAACTTCACGACCGATTTCCAACACCCGCGCCACGAATGTCGCGGTCGGCACGATCCGGACGCCCGCTTTGGCGACGGCCTCGAGGTCAGCCTCGGTTGCCAGGTCGGTATGCATGATCCAGTCAACGCCTGCCTCCGCCGCGGCGCGCGTCGAGGCCGAGCCTCTCGAGTGAATCGCAACCCGCACGTTTCGGCGGTGCGCTTCTTGAACCACCGCCGACATCTCTTCTTTTGCAATGGTCTGGGTTTCGCCGGACCGGCTGTCAGCCATCTTAATGAAGTCGACGCCGTGCTTGCACTGCCGCCGCACTTCCGTAACCATGTCCGCCGCGGTGTTGGCGAGGACACCGATCGAGTGCTTCGGGCTGCCCACCCAGGAAGGTTCCTCGTCCTCTATCGAGCCGTAGGTAACGATCATGCGACCGGCACAGTATACGCGAGGGCCCTCGATCAACCCAAGTTTTATGGCGTCTCGAACCGCCACATCCGTGAACCAAGTCCCGCCCGGCACCGAGATGCTGGTCACCCCGGACCGCAACACTATCTGAGCGTTCCTTGCCGCCCGTAGGGTATTGAATTCAGGTCTGGTTGTCCCTCTACCTCTGGCCTCGCCCGGAACTCTGGGGTTGCCATACGATAGGTGGGTATGGGCATCGATGAGCCCCGGCATGATCCACTGTCCGGTGGCATTGATAACCTCCACATTCTCACTGTCTTCCAGCCTTATGTCGCCGGGCAAGCGCCCGGTGCTTTTGATGCGATTACCTTGGATCACAATAGCCTCATTCCGACTCGGAGAATTCCCTGTGCCATCAATCATGGTGCCGTTAGAGATCACGATAGTTTTTTTAGCATTGCCGCTCATCTGACCCTCCCAATTATACGGTCAAGACTTGCCGCCAGAGCCGCCTCCCGACTGCCGACGCTTCTTCTGTCGATCACATGATGAAGGTAACCGGCTTGCGCCCGCGCCGGATTCCCAGCATAACGGGGCTCTATCACGGCTCCGTCCCCAACAACAATGAAAAAAATAATCTTTAGCCACGGTCTACCAATCAGAGCTGGTCAGACGAGTGACGCCCGAAACATTGCTAAAAGAAAGTAATTAATTACAATCATTTCTTCTCGAGACAGTCGCGTGTTTGAATGTGTGGAAGCTTTGAACCGATTAATCTATTCAAGTCGTTCAGGCAAGCCGTGGCTGATGAATGTATATAGGAGGATTGAAATGAAGTTGGACGGTCAAGTTGCAATCATTGTCGGCGGCGCGCGCGGCATCGGCGAAGCGATCGCGCATACCTTTTCTCGGGAAGGCGCGAGCACCGTCTTGGTGGACCTGGAAAAAATGAAGCCCCAACTCGATGGCGTTGCTCAAGGGATCAATGAGCACGGTGGAAAAGCCGTCGCTATCGCCGCCGACTGCAGCGACGATCGCCAAGTCAACGCGCTGATTGACGAGACCATTCGACGATTTGGCAAGATCGACATTCTCGTCAACAGCGCCGGCTTTCGCGGTCCATTGGTGCCGGTGCAAGACATCACCGAAAAAGAATGGGATGACGTGCTCTTGTACAACCTTAAGCTAGTGTTTCTCTGTTGCCGCGCGGTCTTGAAACAGATGATGAAGCAGAAAAGCGGCAGCATCGTCAGTATCTCCGGCACTGCCGGCAGAGAAGGCATGGCGCTGCGCGGCTCGCTGTGCGCGGCCAAGTGGGGTCTCGTGGGCCTGACCCAAACAATCGCCAAAGAAGCCGGCCCTTATGGGATCAGAGCCAACGTAATCTGCCCAGGCGGGATGGACGAACCCGATCTCCGAGAGATGTACGCGGAGAGAGCCAAAGGATTAGGAATGGAGTTTTCCCAGCTGGAAAAACAAGTGTTGGAGCTCACGCCGTTACGTAAGTACGCAAAGCACGAGGAAGTCGCCAAAGCCGCGCTCTTTCTCGCCTCCAGCGATTCGTCTCACACGACCGGCGAATCTCTCAATGTCTCTGGCGGAAGGTTGATGAGTTAACATGATGGCCGGAAGTAATGCTATCTGAGTTCGAGCGTTGCTATGAACTCGGAGAAGAGTCATGAAAAGTCTTGCCGTCACGTCTGTGATCACTATGTTGGTCTACTTGCCGAGGCGCAGAGCACACAGAGGTTTTCTTTCCACGCTCTCCTTCTCCGCGTCCTCCGCGCCTCTGCGGTGAACCATTCGAATCCTTCGTCCTCAACCCAGATAACCGTGTTCGCGCCAAAATTGCTCGGCAGCGGGATGCAAGGGAATCACGAGCGGCCCATCGGGCGTATCGCGGCACATGCGTTCCAACGGCAGCGGACCAGGTTCCTGCCAGCCAATCCGATCCTTGCGAGCTTCCAGTGCGGCGCAAACCGCGGTCACGACTGCGTCGGGAACGTTGGCGTGCGTATAAACAGCGAAGCCACTGAAATCCAAGGCGGGCACATCCTCCGGTAACCTGGGATAGCGCGCCTTGGGAATCACGGCACGACGAAGACCGAGTGCTTCTAACTTAGCTAGCATAGGCTGATCGAGCGGCAACATGTGCATTCTCGCCTCAGCCGCTGCGTTGACCCAGCTGCGCACTGCTTCATCGACAATCATGTCGACTTCACCGCGCTGCATGGCGCCGAAGCGGTTATCCTTACTCGGCAAACCAGCGTCGTAGCGCACTTGCCCACCCCAGGAAACAATATCATCGAGCGAAAAACCTGCGGTCGCCAAGACTTCTTTGACAACCGGATGAAGCGCATGATCCTTTTGACCGCGCATGGACACGCGGAGCGGATAACGGCGCTGACGAATCTCATGGAAAGACTTCAGGCCCGTCCGTTCAGTCACAGCAAAAGCGAGCTGGTCGGGCGACGGAATGACCGTGATCGCGCGCAGCGAAATCGGCGCTGCAAAGGGTCCCGTGCCGCGCTCGGCCAGAGCTAAATATCCCGCCGGATTGATAATGGCAACCTGCACGTCGCCACGAGCGACACCTTCGATCGCCGCTGGACCGTCGCTGGCGAAAAGAATGACCGGCCACCCATCCGCGCCTTGCGGTCGCAAGCTAACACGAGCTTGGCGGTGCGCCCAGCCTGGCTGATCGACCAACTCCGAAGCGAGTTCGAGGACTAGCCTGGATCGTATGGTGTCTCTGCCGATCGAGTGGTTCGTTGTCTGATTGTTAGGTTTCTTTTCCATCGAAGCTTTCCTTACCGGATCCTAAGCGTCCGATCGACGTCAGAGATCCATTCAGACTGTGTGAAAACTCTATCGGAGCCCTTCGACAGCGCTCAGGGCGAACGGCTAAATGCTTAATTTTAAGCGAAGCGATTCCGTTCGTGGTGAGCCCGTCTGTCCTGAGCCAAGTCGAAGGAAACCATGAACGGACTTTTCACACAGTCTGCCGAAGGGAGAAATCTTTCTTCTTCGCCTTCGCCAATTTGTTTACGGCCTTCTCAGATGCCGCTAGTCGTACGTAAGAATTCCGCGCCCCAATATTCGTCCATGCTGCAAGTCGTCGATTGCCTGATTGATCTGCTCAAGCTTGTAACGATGGGTGACTAAATCATTGAGTTTCAGCTTGCCGTCGCGGTACCAACGAATGAAGATTGGAAAATCGCGAGCGGGACGGCAATCGCCGCCGCTCGTACGGGTAAACGAGCGGTTGCCGATAAACAGGCTCGTGTCGAGAATCGCTTTTGCATCTGGCGGTGTAATCCCGACGAGCAACGCCGTGCCGCCTCTATTCATACCCGAATAACCGGGGCGCACGGCGCCAAGAATTTGTTCTTGCGTCTGCGGTAAACCTACAGCATCGATCGCATAGTCAACGCCACCGTCAGTTAGTTTCCGAATCGTTTCCAGCGCGTCTCCCTCCTTCGAGTTCACGATATGCGTTGCGCCGAAGCGGCGCGCGAACTCGAGCTTTTGATCGTTGATGTCAACGGCGATGATTGGATTCGCGTCAACGATCGCTGCCGCCGATATGGCACAAAGCCCGATGCCTCCGGAACCGAACACCGCAACCGACGCTCCAGGTCGCACTCGAAGCGTGTTGATGATTGCGCCGGCGCCCGTCATGACCGCACATCCAATGATCGCTGTCACGTCCGTCGGTATATCCTTTGGCATCGACAGCACGACGCGTTCCTGCGCTAGCGCGTATTCCGCCCATGTGGCGGCAGAGTGCATCACTTCTTGACCCTTCCAAAAGGCGATCGACTGCGCTCGATCGTTCAGGGCGTGCGCGACCAACGGTTGGTTGGTGGTCGAATTATCCCGATCGACCCATGTCGTAATCACATGGTCGCCTTCCTTAACGTGCTTGACGTCGCGCCCCGTGGCGACCACTACGCCTGTCGATTCATGGCCGAGGAGCGCCGGCAATCGTTGACCAGGTCGTGCTGGCCGCTGCATGGTGTGAAGTTGCGAGTGACAAACGCCACTCGCGAAGAGCTTGACGAGTACCTGGTCCGTCGCCGGATCGGCAAACTCAACTTCGTCCACCACCAGAGGCTCTTTTGGTTCGACAAAAATCGCCGCCCGACCTTTTGTGGGCATTTGTTGCCTCCTTGCCCGCCGTGGCTTTGAGTCGCGATATTTCGACTGACGCTGAACGCGATTGTTGCGCTAATAAACCACCAACTGAAAGACAGCCGATCCCTGAAAGACCAATTAATCCGTAGGATTCAATTTGTCCAGATAAACGATCAGCTATTTTGCCGCTTGACGATCGCGCAAGTGCGGTGGTAGTACGAGCGCAGCTTCACGCTCGCACTGGGATCGACCCTTCTCACGGAGGATGCACATGCGCAAGAATGCAGTACTTGCAATGGCGTTCGCGTTTGCCGCGGCAGCGTTTTTCTTGTTCGCTCATTCCATACGAGGCGCGAGCTCTGCCGACATCGCGCTCAATGGCCAAGTCAGCTCGGTTGAAGAAGGCCCGATGGAGGGCGTGCTGGTGAGCGCAAAGAGAGCCGGGTCGACCGTGACGACTACCGTGGTGAGCGACGGCCAGGGCCGTTATACCTTCCCCGCGAAGAAACTCGAGCCCGGTCAATATGCTATTTCGATCCGCGCGACCGGCTACGAAGTTGATGGTCCCGCAGTGGCGACCATCACATCAGAAAAAACCACAGCAGTCGATTTGAAGCTGCACAAGACGCAGGATCTCGCCGCGCACTTAACGAACGCGGAATGGCTCGCCAGCGTTCCCGGCACCCAGCAGCAAAAAAATACACTCCTGAGTTGCGTCGGCTGCCACACCGTCGAGCGAATCGTACGGTCAAAGTACGATGCGGCTGGGTTCATACAAGCGATCCTGCCGCGGATGGCGAGTTACGTAAATCAAAGCACGCCGCTGCGCCCGCAGCTACGACTCGGCGCGCGCGACACCGCGTTAGTCGGTGAAGAACAGGAGCGAGTCCAGCGGACCCAAGCCGAGTGGTTAAGCAATATCAATTTGAGCTCATCTGCCACGTGGGCGTTTCCCCTGAAGACTTTGCCTCGTCCCAAAGGCCAAGCCACGCGGGTGATCATAACGGAGTACGATTTGCCGCGCCCGACGATCGAGCCCCATGACGTGATCGTCGATGGAGAAGGCATTGCTTGGTATTCCAATTTCGGCGAGCAGACGCTCGGGAAGCTCGATCCCAAAACCGGCAAGCACACCGAATACTCCGTGCCCGAGCCAAAGAAAGGTTCGCCGACCGGTGCGCTTTCGGTGCGTTTCGACAAAGACCAGAATTTGTGGTTGGGCATGATGTACCAGGCGAGCATCGCGAAATTCGATAAGAAGGCCGAGACATTCCAGGTCTGGAACATTCCCTCGGAACTGAACAAGGCGAATACGCAAATCAATATGACGAGCCCCATGCATATCGGTGTGGACGGCAAGGTGTGGGCGCAAAACAACGGATTCGCAGGCGTGCATCGCGTCGATCTGAAATCCGGGAAATGGGAAACCTGGGACCCGTTCAAGGAATCACCCAGAGGGCACAATATCTACGATGTCATCGCCGACTCCCAGAACAACGCTTATTTCACCGATATCGGGAAAGAGCACATCGGCAGGATCGATGCGAAGACCGGCAAGCTCACGCTGTACGAGACGCCCACCCAGGGCTCGGGGCCGCGCCGGGGCATGATGGATGCGCAGGACCGTCTCTGGTTCGGTGAGTACCGCGGCAATAAAATTGCGATGTTCGACACCAAGAGCGAAAAATTCCAGGAGTGGGCGGTGCCGACGCCGTGGTCTAACCCTTACGACGTTGCCGTGGATAAAAACGGCGAGGCGTGGACCGGATCCATGTTGAGCGATCGGATCACGCGGCTCGATCCCAAGAGCGGACAGTTCGTCGAATATCTTCTTCCCAGGTCGACCAACGTTCGGCGCGTGTTCGTCGACGATTCGACGACGCCGGTGACTTTCTGGGTGGGCAGCAATCACGGCGCGTCCATCATTAAACTGGAGCCGCTCGATTGAGGCAACGGGCACATGCCTGCATCGATGAGGAATCCGCTGGACGCGCGTGTGCTTGACCTGAATGTCACGTACAGGTCGGGCCAGCGCTGATGATCTTCACAATCTCGTTTCAAGGAGAATACTTATGCGCAAACAAATATTTCTCGTGTCGGCTATCGCGACTGTGGCAGTGTGCCTATTTTTCGCGGCTGCTGGTTTCATCCGCGCCGCAAATTCCCCCGACATCGCACTTACGGGACAAGTCAGCTCGACGGAAGAAGGCCCGATGGAAGGCGTGCTGGTGAGCGCTAAGACAGACGGCTCGACGGTGACGATCACTGTGATCAGCGACCAGCAAGGCCGTTATCGTTTTCCCGCGGCGAAATTGGCGCCGGGTGAATATTCCATCAGCATCCGGGCGATTGGCTACGAATTGGAGGGCGGCGGCGCCGCGAAAATCATCGCGGATAAAACCGCCAATGCCGATTTAAAGCTCAAGAAGACCCAAGACCTCGCGGCCCAGCTCACAAGCGCGGAATGGATCGCGAGCGTGCCGGGCACGACGCAACAGAAGAATATTTTTCTTAACTGCATGGGCTGCCACACCGTCGAGCGAATTATGCGCTCGAAATACGATACCGCGGGTTTTATACAAGCCCTGCCGCGCATGGCGAACTATGCGAACATGAGCACGCCGTTACACCCGCAGCCGCGACTCGCCGACCGGTCGGCGGCGACCTCTGTCGAAGCGTTCAAAAGGCAGGCGGAATATTTGAGCACAGTCAATTTAAGCTCGGCGTCCAGTTGGCAATTTCCGCTTAAAACCCTCCCCCGCCCCACTGGTAGAGCCACAAGGGTCATCATCACAGAGTACGACCTGCCGCGGCCGACGGTAGAACCGCACGATGTAATCGTCGATCAGCAAGGGACGGTCTGGTATTCCAATTTCGGAGAGCAGTACCTGGGAAAGCTCAACCCCAAGACCGCCAAGGTCACGGAATACTCCGTGCCTCTGCTTAAGAAAGGCTCGCCCACCGGAATGCTCGATTTGCAACCCGACAAAGACGGCAACTTATGGCTCGCTCTGATGTATCAAGGCGGCATAGCGAAGTTCGATAAGCAGAGCGAGAAATTCCAGGTGTGGGCGATTCCGCCGGAGCTGAACAACGATACCACTCAGCAATCGATGGTGATGCCGGCCGAGTCCCACGTCGACGGCAAGGTTTGGATGACCGACGTCGATAGACGCGCCCTGCATCGGTTAGATCTCGCCTCCGGCAAATTTGAGACCTTCGATTTGAAAAAGATTTTACCGACAGACAAAGTGCACTCCGCGTACGGTATCAAGGCCGACTCCCAGAACAATCTCTATTTCATGGACTTCAGCGACCAGAACATCGGCAGGATAGACGCCAAGACCGGGAAAGCCACGCTCTATCCAACGCCGACGCCCAATTCGCGGCCCCGCCGCGGCATGATGGACGCGCAAGGGCAACTTTGGTTTGCCGAATACGGCGGTAATCGAGTCGGGATGTTAGACACGAAGACCGAACGCATCCAGGAATGGGAAGTGCCGACGCCGTGGACCGCGCCTTACGATGTGACCGTCGATAAAAACGGCGAACTATGGAGCGGCACGATGTCCACCGATCGCGTGCTGCGGCTCGATCCCAAGAGCGGACGATCCACCGAATACCTGCTGCCAAGGACAACCAACATGCGGAGAGTGTTCGTGGACAACTCGACCACGCCGCTCACTTTCTGGGTGGGCAACAATCACGGCGCCTCGATCATCAAACTGGAGCCGTTGGATTAATCTCAAAAACAAGGCGAGAGCTTGGGTAATTTGACAGACATAATTTTTTCACCGTCTGAGCTGCGGCTTCTCGCTTACAGTGTTGTATCTAACGATAGGCCTGTAGGGCCGGGAGGATTATCATGTATAAGCGAATGACCATGCCAATTGTTCTCGTCACGCTCGCTGCGTTCATGCTGCTCTCTGCGCAGTTACTTCGCGCCCAAGACCGAGCGGGCACGCTGCAGGGAGTAGTCAAGAATTCGTCAGGGACGCCGCTCGCCGGGGCGTTTGTGAAAATGAAAAATGCCGAGCGGCGCCTCACCTTTATGGTGGTCACTCAGGCGCAAGGCCGCTACTCAGTGAACACTCTCCCTACCGGCAAATATGTCGTCCAGGGGATCGGAGGCGATTATCAGAGCGAACTGTCCGCGCCGGTGGACGTGGCAGCCGGCCGGCCGGCAACGGTGGACCTGTCCCTGACAGTTATGCGGGCGCCGCAGCTCGCTGGCGCATGGCCGGGGAGACTGCCGGGCGAGCGAGGTGGCGAGGCCGAGGACGCAACAGGAAGGGCGGCTCCAGCCTTGCCTGAGGGAGAGGGCAAGAAGGTCGTCGAGACGAAATGTGTCTCCTGTCATGACGCCCAGCGCACCGTGAGATTCCGAGCTAACCGGGAGCGGTGGGAAGAAACCATCCGGAACATGCGACTTTACGCGCAAGGCTCAACCCTCGCCAAAGATTTGACCGAGCAGGAATCCAAAGTCCTGTTGGACTATGTGGCAACGAATTTCGGCAGCAGAGATCGGGCCGCAAGGCCTAAGCCGGATCCCAATAGCCGCTTGCCTAGGACTCTGCTCCAAGCTGAAGCAACCAAATATATAGCGGTGGAATATGAACTGCCTATCGCCGACGCGGAACCGCACGAGATAACGGTTGACGCCGGCGGCAACGGTTGGGTCAGCCAACGAAGGGGAGGCCACATCGGCCGCTTGGATCCAAAGACGTTGATCTACACTGATATTGCCCCGCCCCCCGCTCAATCAAAATTCCTTCGTCTGAACGCCATTAGGATCGGTCCGAACAATAAGCTTTGGTTCGTAGATGGCGGACCTAACCGCCGCTGGTTGAGCTACGACGCGACGGCCCGCGAGTTTAGCGTCTTTGAATTGCCAAAAACCAAAAGTGGCAATGCCAGCGGCAATACTATGCGTGTTCACCCGAATGGAACGGTCTGGATGAATTCCATCGGTGCCAACCAGGTCATTCGGTTGGATCCCAAAACCCGGCAGTTCACCTTTTTTGAGGTTCCCGCCGGAGTCAAGGCGGGGAGGACCGCTAACCCCTACGGGATGGCGATAGCCGGGGACGGCAAAATCTGGATTGCCGAGAATTCCGTGAACATGATGGGCCGGATCGATCCGATTACGGGCAAGATCGACGAGTTCGAAATCCCCGTGAAAGACTCCGTCCCGCGGAAGATGGGAACCGACGCCGAAGGAAACCTCTGGGTCGGCCTTCATGGCGCCGGCAAACTGATGAAGATCGATTATAAGACCACCAAAATGAGCGTCTATACGCCCCCGAGCGAAGATGCTGGCGTGTACTTGGCGGACGTTGACCAGAAGCAGAATTTGATTTGGGCGAGCTTACAGCACGTGGACAAAATCGCGCGACTCGATCCCAAAACCGAAATCTGGGTGGAGTTTCCGCTGGCAAACGCGGAGTCAGATGCGAGACGGATTGAGGTCGACCAATCCAATCCGAACCGGGTCTGGTGGTCCGGAAATCTTTCAAACCGTATGGGTTACATTGAGCTGATGAACTAAACCCTCACCGCCCCATTGCTCGATGTGGAAATCGGCATGCACGCGGGGATCGCTACGCCACTCCCAGCGGTTTGATCGTGAACAGCGAGGCTGGCACCCCGCGTTTGGGCGGCATGCCGATTGAGCATGGCGCCGGACTGTCGATTTAGCGCCCGTAGAGGAGGACAGTTGCGCGTCCTTCACGGCGGTCGATGCTGCGATACCTAAAGTCGACAGATCTAATGACGCGCCGATCGCCTGGTAGGTCGATTTCACGGCTCCAAGAATTCTCTTCAAAACGATGTCTGATATTTGGCGAAAAGGTATTTCCGTCGGCGAAGGTGACGACCATGTCGTACATTTCCAAAGGGGCACCTTTCACGGCGACCCGAAGCGCACTGAACCTTCCTTCGCGTCGACCGACTTCGATTCGATCTCGGTCCACTTTGAATTCAGCCACCCGCTCGCCCAAGAGTTCCCAGCCCCTGCCGCCATAAGGTCCATCTGTGACCGCGCAAGCCGCCAGTGGAAGACCGAATAGTAGAACCCAAAGAATACGCCTAAGTTCCATGTTTCACCTCCCGGGATAAATGAACCGGATTCTCGATCAACGCCAATTAGCCGTTGCCTGCGGATAATATTTATAGAAACTGTCTCGACCAAACAGAGAAATTCCAAAGTCAAAGATAGCTGAATTGAATTAACTTAGCACAGCCCGCACTAAATCCCTTACTGCTTGTAAATCTTGTCGATGAAGCCGCTTTTTTCCAGTTCGCGCACGATGCTTTCATCGACCATGTCTTCGAAGCGAAGCTGCGCGCCGGGCTTACGGCTGATCGCTTCTTTGATCTGAATCTCCGTGCCGGGTCTGGTCACGAGCGGCACCACGTCGTAGAGTTTCGCACTCGCGGTGTAAGCCGCCTCTAAATAGTCCTCGTTGTTGATTCTGCTGTATTTGGCGATGATCTTTTTGGTTTCTTCTTTGCGCGTCTTGAAGAACTGCATGGCCTCGATGTGCGCCATCAAAACCTTTTTCACCGTCTCTCTTTGACGCGCCAGATAGCTCTTCGTGGTAGTGGCGCAAATGTAGGGGAACTCGAAGCGTTTTTGAAAATCCGCGGTGCTGATCAGGATTTTGTATGGCATGATCGGCACTTGCTTGTCAGGCTCCAGCCCCAATCCTCGGATGAGCGCGCGCGCCGCCACGTCCGATGCGCTGCCGACCCGGCTGATGCCAATGCTTTTTCCCTTGAGATCTTCCGGCGATTTGATGCTCTCGTTTACCACCAACTCGTAGGGAAGCGAATTGAGATAACACGCGACCATCACTAGGTCCGCGCCCGCTACCACCGCGCTCGCGACGCCGCCGCCGGAGGCATTGGCCACCTGCACGTCACCGGCAACGAGACTCGAAACGCTGGTGGTCGTGCTGGGAATGAATAGCAAGTCGGCGTCCAGTCCGTGCTTTTTATAAAAGCCGCGATCTTGAGCCAAGTACCAGACGCCGTTGCTGCTCTCCAGAGCGCTGTGCGCCAATCTTATCTTGTCCTGTCCCCAAGCGCCGCCCAAGAGCAGGAACTGAGAAACCACCAGCAGCGCCCCCAAGATCGAAAATCGCCGTGGAAGTTTCATCATCGATCGGCTCCGAAATTATCTTTCCTGCGTCAGGGCTAGTTTCCCAGGATCTTCTTCACCCGTTCGAGAACATCCGGCGGCGAATCGAAAATCTCTTTGGCGAGCGATTCCAGGTCTTCCCCAGATGTCGGTTCCATGTCCATGCGCGCTTTTTTCGCTTCGGCGAGAACCTCGGGATCGTTCAAGGTTTTTTGAAAGGCCTCTCGCAAGATCTTAACTCTTTCGGCGGGAGTGCCCGGGGTCACGATCACCGGGCGGCCAAAATCGCCGGCGGCCAGCACGACCTGCGCGACGCGACGGCTGCTTGCCGGGACCTTGTACTGATCGAAGATCTCGTGAGTCGTAGGAACATCGGCTGCCCGTGAATCTCTCTTGCGCGAGGTCTGCACGATGTGGCGGTCAAAATTCTTCTTGTGCCAACTATCGAACGGTTCGCGGCCAAAGTGGGCCGAAGTGCTATGGGCGCGGCAAACCACCTCACCCTTTTCCACCGCCAGATCGATCTCGCTGCCTCCCGGGTAGCCCTGGACCGTGTTGAATTTCGCCCCCACGGTCTCTTCCAAAACTTTGGACAGGATATAGTCACTGCTCGCTGTCCCCGTCGAGCCGCACTTCGGCGGCTCCTTCCCCTTAATGATATCTGCTACCGATCTGTAGGGAGCATCGGCGCGCATGTACATGATGACGGATTCAACCGCGGGCGAACCGATCCAGTGGAACTTACGCAGATCAAATTGCACCTCCTTGCGCCCGACAAGTTGGTCGACGTAGACGCTGTTGAGGGGCATTGCGAGTGTAAGGCCGTCAGGTTTTGCGACGTTAAAAACGTGGTTGGTGGCTATCACGGATCCGGCGCCAGGCATGTTCTGAGCGATGATCTCCGGCTGACCGGGAATATATTTAGGCATGTGTCTGGCGAATAGACGGGCCCAACGATCGTAAAATCCGCCCGCCGTCGAGCCCACCATGATGCGAATTGTTTTTCCTTTGTAAAACGGTTCGGCTTGCGCATTGATCTCAGCTGTGACGCCCAGAATAACTAGCAGGCAGAAAATGCGCGTAAGCCCGGGACCTCCCGTTTTCATAACGATCTCCTTTCGAGACTCTCACTCGCAATAGGATTAAAGCGTCAACGCGATGTGCGACAAGTGAAACAAACAACCCTCTTCGTCGGTTGTCTCTCCGCCAAGTGGGCCGACTATATCGTCGAGGGTTGACTTGTCAAGATCGCATGGTGGATCGGTTTTGTGTGGCGCGGACGTCAATCTCCTGGCACGGCCTGTGAAATCGTCCCGAACTTACCGCGTCGAGAATCGCAGCGAATTTTTTCCGACCTTTTCGCCGCACCTTCTTATTAGCGCCACGCGGCGTCCGACGGAATCAAGTTCTTGCCGAAACGTCGCTCGGGCGGCGCAGCCAACCAAGGCTGTACTTTTTCTGCGTAAAGCTTGAAATGAAGCGTCTGCCGGTGCGCCTCCAACGCCGCCTCGTCCCGGTAAACTTCGTAGAAATAGAATCGATTCGCGTCGTCGCGGTCCTGAATCACGTCGAAGCGCAAGCAGCCGGGCTCGTCTTTTTCCGAATGCTCGGCGTCATAGCGAACGACTTCCAAGAACTCTGTCACATGCTCCGGCTTCACCTGAATTGAGACATGCAAAATTACCATGACATCACCTCCTCTGAAGAGACTATCGCAACTGCGAGAGAAATAGCCAGCGTCGGCGACGCAATCGGACTTGTGACGGCAGGATCCGCAGAATTTCTCCACGCGCCGACATGGCGACCGCATCTCGATTGCGCCGATCAAAGACAATGGGAGCGCGAACTCTATTCATTGGCCGCGCCAACGATTTGCCCTTGGGCAGGCGAATAAATCTCACGTCCCAACGTCTAATCGGTGTTGGCCAATTCTTTCGTGAGGTAGGAAGTGTGACTAGGACCGACGTATTCTACGAGCGGACTAGCCAGCCAAAATTGATTTTACCTCTTGACAACATCGGAGAACTAGATAGTTTTACACTTCGTAGACGGACAAATATCACAAAAAGAGAGGAGGTGAAAAGGAATGAACTTAAAAAGAACGATCGGAACCGCGCTTTTGGCTTTGACTTTAGTTCCCGCATACGTGGCAGCTCAAGAAATGGAACTGAAAGCCACCGTAGTGACCAAGGGCGAGAAGGATATCAAGGTCAAAACCAAAGACGACGAGAAGACCATCCTTATCGGGAGCAAGACGAAGGGACTTGAAAACGCGAAGGAAGGCTCCAAAGTAACCATCAAGTACACTGAGAAAGATGGTCAAATGAGAGCCAGTGAGATTAATCCGCGCTAACAAAAACGCGGTGCAAATAAAAAGGGCGAGGTCTCAAAGACCCCGCCCTTTTTTGTTTTCGCTCGCGAGACGGCATTTTCTCTTCAGTTTTTTGTTTTTTTAGCGAAGCGGCGGCGAGAACACGGCGAAGACTTTGTCGGAATTGGTAATCCACGATTCGAGAAACACCGCTTTGTCAGGCTTTCGTTTAAGCTCGGCCATCGCTCCCGCCAGACAGAACCAGTTCAGAAGCTCGTGATGGCCGCGGTCTTCTGCTTGCGCCAGCGTCGTGTCCCGCCATGTCTCCCACTCGCCCGCGCGCAGCGCTTCAAAATAGCGCTTGTCCGACTCCACATCCGGGTACATTCGGCCATGCTTGGCAGTCAGGAACGAATGCGACCAACTGGATGAGGCGATCAATGCGACTTTCCACGGACTTCCGGCGAAAGCACGAGCCGTCGCGGCGCCTATTTGAAAACAACGCCAGGGCTGCGGCCCCGGCGGATCTTCTTCGAGTTCGAGAAGGTTTCGTCCCTTCGATGGTGTCGGCGGAACCCCTTGAGTCCCCGTCAGATAGCGTCCGTACGCGTTCACGGTGAATGGCACCAGTGGATATGGAAACCCTCGCCGATCCCAGTCGAGATAGAGCACCGAGTTTACAAAGGCGTGTCCCAATCCGATATGCAACGGCTTGTAGGAATAGGCAATGTCAAAGCCCTCGTTCAGCAGCGATGACGCGAGGTGCTTGCCGCCGATGCGATGACCACGAATCGTAAAGCTCCTATCCTTCGGGTCGTTCCACGAATTGACACCGCGTTGATTGTGCAACCACGGCTGAAACTCCGCTTGATCGTACGCCAGGACGGAAAATGCCGGAACGCAGTCTTCGCGGTAGTTTTCAAATTGGTCGTCACCCCAGATAACACAGAAATCAGGTTGAAACTCATCGAGAGCGCGGCGGGCCATGCGAAAGCCGTCGATCATCGCCTGGCGATGCTCGTCCGAGTGCGACTTACCGTCGTCCGTTCCCCACTGTCGTTGCATCGGCTCCGGCCAATTGTCGATCGAGCGCAGGTGCTCGGGCAACGCCGGATCGGATGTACATATCTTGATGCGACGGCTTAGATTTCCTTGGATCGACAATCCGGGATAATGCGTGATGCCAAGCCCAAGTAGATTTTTTTCCATGGATTCCTCGTGGTTCCAGTGGCGCACCGTCGCTGCACGCCCGAAACTCAGGGCGGTTCAGCAGAGACCGTTTGCGCCATAAACGCTCAGCTCAATTCATTGTTGTTCACGCCGCTGACCCTTCGATGTGATGGGTCGCTCGACCGGCGTAGGCGGACCAGAGTCCTTTGCCTTTCCAGTTCGCTTTCGGATCATCGATGCGTCCGTCCATGCCTTTGGCGTGGAAGCCCATCGGATAGGGAATGCGAAGAGTGACAAACTTTCCGTCCACGAACGCCTCCAGCGAATCGGAAAGATTGCCGGTGGCGAACGGCACGTTTTTCCCCAATCCGAAAATGTCGTGCTGATCCACCCAGGTGTAATAGCTCGCCTGGACACTGCCCGAGTCAGATACGTTGTCGAACTGCGGTCCCGGAAAGGGAAGGAGCGTCCAACCTTCTGGACAATGTTTGCCAGTCGCCGTCGGGCCGTTGAGCGGCCCTTTGCATTTGCGCCGGTCAAAGCTGGCGAGATGACCGCTCGCCAGCGGCACCCAGACAACGCCGTTGCGATCGATGTCCATGCCGCGCGGCCCGTAGCCGTTCACAACCGCCTTGGGCTCGTTCCACGGCACCTCGTAGATCTCCGCCAAAGCGGTCGCCGGCGGGTTGTCGCCGGGACTCACGCGAACGACAGCGCCGGGAAAGCTTAGCACCGAGCCCCAGATCGAACCATCCATCGGGTTAAAGCCGATGCCATAATAACCCGCGACGATCCGTTTATCTTTCGTCGGATCGACCGGCTGGTCGGGCTCCACGTACTCGTCGCGCTTGCCGTTGCCGTTGGTGTCGAGAATGAACGCCGTCCAGCCTTGCGACTTCTGCTCGTCGCCGGTTTTATCGAACGTTTTCGTATTCAACCAGCCGAGTACGCCGCTCGCAGCGCCGCCGCTGCTTAGCCAGAGCGTGTTATTGGCATCCTCGCCAAAAATCAGATGGTGCGTGCTGAAGCAGGTATCGATGAGCGTGAACTTTTTAGTTTTGGGATCGTACACGGCGAGATGGCGGCCGGCTCTTTCGATTGGAAAGAGCTTTGCTGAGGGATGGTCCGATCCTTTTTTGCAAAAGGTCGGATTTTGTGGCGGACGAATTCTCGACGTGACCCAGACGCGACCCTTCTCATCAAACATCGGGTTATGAACAGAGGCCTGACTCTGCCACACCCGTTCCGTTCCCCAATAGGGCGACGGCGCGAGCATCAGTGTATTCGTATTCGCCGTCGCGATGAACATCGTGTCGGGCGTATTCGAATCGCGCACCGGCGCTTTTGCTTCAGTGGCTTTGTGACGAACCGGGTCGAGGATCGGGATAAAATCCGTGCTGTCCTCGGGAGAACCGTAGAGCAATCCATTGGCATTGACCATGGGATTGCGCTTGTCGCTGGCGATCTCGTCGTGCAGGTAAGCCTTGGGTGTCGCCCAGTCCCATAGGGTGATGACGACGTTGCGCTCGACTCCTTGCGGCCGGGAAGGCTTCGACTTCGGCAATGCTCCGGCGGCGATGCGGTCGGTCCAATCGGCGAACAGGGCCAAAGCTCGTTTGGGCTCTACATCATTGAGATTGCGCATCATGACTTCACTTGCTTGTCCGGATAGGACGCGCCGCTGCCACGCGTCCATGGAGGATTTGAACTCGCCCAGCTCTTTGGGAATTACCCGCGTCGCCTTGTTGCCCAGTTGGTGACACGATATGCAGCCGTGGGTTTTGATACCCGCCAACCAATGGCCCTGGCTGCTAGCCTTGCCCAGAGGAAATTCGCTCTTTTCCGGAATCTTCAGCATCGAGTACCAGTAAATGGCCGGATAGTACTCCGCGGCCGCGGCCTCGTTCGGTGCAACGACCGCCTGGAGATTTAGAATCTTGCCGGGGGTGGCTCGAACTTTTGCTGAATCAACCAAGCCGTAGCCGCGCACCCAAACGTTGTAAATGGCTTTGGGCAAATCAGGAATGACGTAACGCCCTTGATCGTCGGTGACGACGATCTTTGCGTACTTCGTGGCCAGATCGTTCGTCTCCGCGATCACCCAGGCACCCGCTTCAGGTCCATTGGCGCTCGTGACCACTCCGCCGATATCGTCGTTGTCGATCCGTACCGCGGCACGGCTTTGTTGACTGCTCAGTCGCTCCGGCGAAGCGATCAGAAGCACGCCGAGGCCAACCACGATAGCGGTCCAACACCACAGTCTTGTTGTCCTCATCTGCCGCTCCTTTCGCTTGTTCCGAATCCGAGCGTGAATGGCCGACCCTAGCCACTGGAGACTACCGAATAGACAAGCGTGGTGTCAATGCAAACTGACTCACTGCCGACTTAAGAGGCGGGAGTGAGTCACTCTGACCAACGCGAAGAGCGAGATTTGTGAGGAGCGAAAGCGAGGGCGGAGTGAAAGAATATGGAGGCGGCCTGACCCTCTGCAATGAGATGGATCAGGCCGCTCCAAGATTTACGACTTATCGGCGACGCAAGTCTTCTCTGAGTTCTTGCCGAGATGATTGCAGTTTGTCGTGACTCTGTTGCAGGTCTTTTTTGCTTTGCTGTATTTTCTGTGCGTCGTCGCGGATCTCTCGACGGTCCTGAACAATTTCTTTCTTGCTTGCTCCGCTACGAATGTCCTTGCGCAGCTCCGCTCGATCTTTGTTTAGCTCGTCACGATTTTTCTGCAACTGCTCGCGGTCTTCCCGAACGTCTTTGCGCGCCTCGCGAACATCCCGAATGTCCCCGCGAATTTCGCTTCGGCTGGAATATCGCGGACTGTCCCAGATGTCATGTCGAAAGCGGCGATCGTTCAGCTCGCCGTAGCTCCATCGTCGGTCATTGGCGATCAGATAGGC
>WNGB01001745.1_pt1 | contig 35614 bp, 36 predicted proteins | sample 5400681 | NCBI WGS metagenome assembly WNGB01 (sample SAMN13153367, study PRJNA577476) | soil metagenome | isolation source: 115 cm soil or saprolite under grassland replicate 2 | place: USA:California | collected 2016-06-15 | reverse complement strand
ACGACCGACCGCAGCATCATCCGCCTTTGGGAGAACCGGATGATCTTCTCCGGGCTTGAACTGATGGGCGACGTGCCGTTCACGGACGTCGTCATCCACTCGACTGTGCACGCGCCGACGGGCGGGCGGATGTCGAAGAGCCTCGGCACCGGCATGAACCCGATCGCGCAGATCGAGACCTACGGGGCCGACGCAACGCGCTACGGGCTGATGAAGATGGCGTCGTCGCTCGACGTCACCTTCTCCGAGGGCACGATCGAGGAGGGGCGGAAGCTCGCGAACAAGCTCTGGAACGCGAGCCGCCTGCTCATCCAGGCGGGCGTGACCGAGCTCGCCGAGCGGCCGTCAGCGCTGGAGGAGCGCTGGATCCTCGCCCGGCTGTCGGCGACCCAGCGCGCGATCGAGGAGTACCTAGCCGGCTTCGACTTCGCGCACCTGGTCGACGAGCTCTACCACCTCACCTTCGATGACTTCTGCGACTGGTACCTGGAGGCGATCAAGCCGCGCATCTACGGCGGCGATGCGGATGCGCTCGCGACCGCCGCGGCCGCGCTCGAGCGACTGCTCAAGCTGCTCCATCCCGTGATGCCGCACGTGACCGAGGAGATCTGGTCCAATCTGCCGGACCGTGAGACTCGGCTGATCGTGGCGCCCTGGCCTCAGCCAACGGCGGAACACGACGAGTATCTCGACAAGCTCGAGAACGCGCGAATGGCCGCGCGGATCTATCGACGCAGCAAGGTCCGCATCAATGTCATGGGGGATTCGCGTCGGATCTTCGAGGCGGTCGTCCGTCCCTCAGAAGACGGACAAGGCGATGTCGAAGCCGAGCGCGAGCGTGTGGGAGCGGAAATCGAGCGTGGCGAGAAGAAGCTGGGAAACGAAGATTTCGTCCGCAACGCGCCTCCCGACGTGGTCGAAGCCGAACGGCAGAAACTCGCGCAGTACCGTGCAGAGCTTGAAGCGCTCGGCAACTGACTGGATCGCCTCGCTCTCGCCGTGGCCGGAGGAGTTCGGGCTCGAGCGGATGCGTGCGCTGCTGGCAGACCTCGGCGATCCCCAGCAGGCCTTCCCGGCGATCCACGTCGTCGGCACGAACGGCAAGTCGACGACGACCCGGCTGACCGCCGCCCTGCTCCGGGGCGCGGGGCTGCGCGCGGGCGCCTACACCTCGCCGCACGTCGCCGGCTGGCACGAGCGGCTCGACACCGATGCGGAGGGCTTCGAGCGTGCGGTCGCCCGTGTGCGTCCTGCGGCCGAGGGCGCCGGCGCTACGCAGTTCGAGGCGCTGACCGCGGCAGCTCTGACCGACTTCGCCGATCAGGGCGTGGACGCGGCGGTGGTCGAGGCGGGCCTCGGCGGCCGTCTCGACGCGACGAACGTCCTCCGCGCTCCCGTCGTCGTGCTCACGAACGTCGGCCTCGAGCACACCCAGCAGCTCGGGGAGACGCGCGAGGAGATCGCCGTCGAGAAGCTTGCCGTCGTCCAGGAAGGCGCGGCCGTCGTTCTCTGCGAACCGGAGTGGGACCCGCTCGCTCGTTCGTCGGGTGCGGCCACGACCGTGCTCACGGGCCGCAGCAACCTCGCGCTCGCGGTCGCCGCGGCCGAGACTTTCCTGGGCGCGCCGGTTGACGCCTCCACCGCCAACGCGGTCCAGCTCCCCGGCCGCCTCGAGCGCCGCGGCGAGGCGCCGCTTGAGATCTGGGACGGCGCCCATAACCTCGACGGCGTCGGCTGGCTGCTGTCGCGCCTCCCCGACCGCCGCTACGTCGTCGTGGCGTCGATCCTCCGGGACAAGAACGTCGAGGGCATGCTCGCCGCGCTGTCCGCTGTGGGCGACACTGTCGTCGCGACGGCGTCGGCTCAACCCCGCGCGCTGTCCGCCGATGAACTTGCGACCCTTGCGAGGCGATGGTTCGAGAGGACGGAGACGGAGCGGGACCCAGGCGCCGCGCTCGCGCGCGCACGGTCGATCGCGGGCCTGGACGGCGCCGTCCTCGTCACGGGGTCCCTGTACCTGCTCGCGGACCTCGCCGTGCGCCCCGAAGGCGTACCATCCGGCGCGGGAGGCTCAGCGTCTACGTCTTCGCCGCGATCGTGATCACGGCATTTGCAGGAATCGCGTTCGCGGCGGGGTACGTCGTCGGGAAGCTCCTGCTGTGACGAGATGAACCACCTCCTTTTCGCCGACACGACGACCACCACCGGCAACGATGACCTGTTCAACGGTGTCAACGACTTCTTCAACTCCGGGACGTGGCTCGTCATCCGCAACCTGGCGATCTTCTTCGTCGCCGTCTTCTGGCTCGCAAGCGCCTACTGGGTCTACAAGGACGCTCGGCGCCGGATCGAGGACCCATGGCTGGTGGCGATGGCGACGCTGCTCGGGCTGCTGCCGCCTTTCATCGGGCCCCTCGTGTACCTCTTCTTCCGGCCGCCGGAGTACCTCGAGGACGTGCGCGAGCGCGCGCTCGAAATCCGCGCGATGGAGGCGCGGCTCGGCCGGCGCGAAGTGCATTGCCCTGTGTGCCGCGCCGAGGTCGAGCCGGAGTTCCTGATCTGCCCGGTGTGCACGACGAAGCTGAAGCAGGCCTGCGTCACCTGCAAGGCGCCGCTCGAGCCGCTCTGGCAGGTCTGCCCGTTCTGCGAGACGCCGATCGTTCGCCGCTCAGGGGTGTACGAGGAGACGACGGCGCTCACCTCCGACGAGCCGCTGCGCACACCGCGACCGCCGCGCCGCCGCCGGCGGGGGTTCGAGGAAGACACGGCCGAGAACCTGACGGGCGATAGTTAGACTCGCCGCCGTGGCGCTGGAGCGCACTCTCGTCCTGATCAAGCCGGACGCCGTCAAGCGCGGCTTGGCCGGCGAGATCCTCCGCCGCTTCGAGGCGCGCGGGCTGGCCATGCGGGCCGGGAAGCTGGTCACTGTCGATCGCGACCTGGCCGAGCGCCACTACGCGGAGCACAGCGAGAAGCCGTTCTTCGGGGAGCTGGTCGAGTTCATCACCTCCGCGCCGACGCTCGCGCTCGTCCTCGAGGGCGAGGGCGCGATCGCGGTCGTCCGCTCGACGGTGGGCGCGACGAACCCGGCGGACTCGGCGCCGGGCACGATCCGCGGCGACCTCGCGCTCTCGATGCCGGACAACCTCGTCCACGGCTCCGACTCGCCGAAGTCGGCGGAGCGCGAGATCGGGCTCTGGTTCGGCGATGAGCTCGCCTGACGCGCTTCGGAACCGCGAGGCCTGGGACCGCAGGAGCAACGAGTACCAAGCGGTGAACGCCGCCTTCATCGGGCGGCCCGAGCCGCGGTGGGGAATGTGGCAGCTGCCGGAGGCGGAGCTTCAGATCCTCGGCGACGTCGTCGGCAAGGACGTGCTCGAGTTGGGCTGCGGAGCCGCTCAGTGGGCGATCCTCCTCGCGCAGCGCGGCGCACGGATGGTCGGGCTGGACAATTCCGCGCGGCAGCTCGATCACGCGCGCGGGCTAATGGCGGAAGCGGGCGTCGACTTCCCGCTGATCCACGCGAGCGCGGACGAGGTGCCGCTGCCGGACGCGAGCTTCGACGTCGTCTTCTGCGACCACGGCGCGATGACCTTCGCCGACCCGTACGGGACCTTGCCCGAGGCGGCGCGGTTGCTCCGGCCGGGTGGGCTCTTCGCCTTCTCGCACTCGACGCCCTTCTCACTGCTTTGCTGGGACGTCGAGACCGACCTCCTCCAGCGTAGGCTCAGCATGTCGTACTTCGGCTTGCATCGCGTCGACTGGGGAGGCGACGAGCCGGTCGAGTTCAACCTGCCCTACGGCGAGTGGATCCGGCTCTTCCGTGAGAACGGCTTCCGGATCGAGGCGTTGGTCGAGATCCACCCGCCCCCGGGCGCTGAGTCGACGTACGGAGCGCCGAGGAGACCGAGTGGGCGCGGTCGTGGCCGATGGAGGAGATCTGGCGATGCCGAAAGACCTGACGGAGCACGCGGTCCGTTACCGGGAGTCGTGGGCGAAGGAGGCCTCCTCCTACGTGCCCGGGGCCGAGCGCAACTGGGCGGCGACGGAGATCACCTGGGGCATCCTCGACGTCCCGGAGGCCGAGCTCGGGCTGCTCGGCGATGTCAACGGGAAGGACGTCGTCGAGCTCGGCTGCGGCACCGCGTACGTCTCGGCGTGGCTGGCCCGGCGCGGCGCCCGTGTCGTCGGCGTGGACGTCACCGAGGAGCAGCTGGCCACGGCGCGGCGGATGCAGCGCGAGCACGGGCTCGAATTCCCGCTCGTCCAGGCGAGCGCCGAGGACGTACCTCTCCCGGACGAGTCATTCGACCTGGCCGTCTCCGAGTACGGCGCGAGCATCTGGTGCGACCCGGATCTCTGGATCGCCGAGGCTGCGCGCCTCCTCCGCCCCGGCGGCGACCTCGTCTTCCTGGTCAACGGCACGATCCTGATGCTCTGCTCGCCCGACACTGACCCGGTCGAGCCCGCCGGGACGGAGCTGCTGCGGCCGTACTTCGGGATGAAGCGGTTCGAGTGGGTGGAGGACACGTCGGTCGACTTCCACCTCGGCTACGGGGACTGGATCCGCGTCCTCACATCGAACGGCTTCGAAGTCGAGGCGCTCGTCGAGCTTCGGGGTCGCGGCCGCGACGCCGGGCCTTATAACCTCTTCACCGCGGAGTGGGCCGAGCGCTGGCCCGCCGAGGAGATCTGGAAGGCGCGCAAGGCGCCGTGAGCGCCTCGCCCGCGCCGCCGATCCTGCTCGCCTCGACCTCGCCGCAGCGGCGCGCGATCCTCGAGCAGCTGGGGCTGCCGTTCGAGGTCGTGCCGCCGCGCTACGAGGAGCACGACCCGCCGGACGCCGACCCGGTTGAGCTCGTCCGCGAGCACGCCCGCGGCAAGGCCCGCTCTGTTGCGGACGGGGCCGGCGACCGGCCGGTGCTCGGGGTCGACACCGCGGTCGTCTGCGCCGGTCGCGTCTACGGCAAGGCTGCCGGCCCCGAGGACGCTGCCGAGATGCTCGGGGCGCTGGCCGGCGCGACACACGAGGTCGTCTCGGGGCTCTGCCTCGTCACCCCCGGCTGGGAGGAGCTCGACCACGAGATCACCCGTGTCACGTTCCGGCCCCTGACGGCTCGCGATCTCGCTTCGTACGTCGCGTCGGGCGAATGGCAGGACCGCGCGGGCGCGTACGCGATCCAGGGACTCGGCGCCACGCTCGTCGAGCGGATCGAAGGCGACTACCTGAACGTGGTCGGTCTCCCCGCCGCCCTCCTCGTCCGCCTCCTGGCCGAACGCTTCGCGGGCCTCTACGGCGTCGGCTGATCCGGACATGTCAGGGGTCAGACCCCTTAACAATCACGCCGCCCGCTCGAGGCGATCCTCGACGAACGCGAGGTACCGCTGACGCGCCTGCTCGATGTCCGATCCGAAGTGATCGAGGAGATCGAAGCGAAGGAAGTCCGGCTTCGGGACTAGACCCATCAGTGCGCGGCAGCTGCTCCACCGCCAGTCGAGCGGGTGGTCGCAAAGGCCGGCTCGCACCGGGTTCAGGTCGTCGTACCGGGCGCACTCGAACAGGTGCTCTTCGCTCTCGACTAGCTCCGAATGGAATCGACCCTGGAAGACATGACCGGACTGGCGGCGGCGGATGTTGAAAACTTGCCCATACAAGCCGTTCAGTCGCTGCATACCCCGCGACAGGTTCGGTTTCGGGGTCCGGACCAGAAAGTGGAAATGGTTCGTCATGTGGACGTAGGCGAAGACCTCCCACTCGCTCTCCGCGGCGACCTGGTTCATCCACCAGAGGTGAAAGAAATGGTCGTCGGAGTCGAGAAAGACCGGCTGGCGGCGATTGCCTCGCGAGGTGATGTGGTAGATGGCGCCGGACGCCTGGATGCGAAGCGGACGAGGCATCGATCGAATGTAGCGACGTCGGTCTCGCGAGGCTACGCCGCGGGCGGGATCGGCACGGTTCTGTCACACCCGCGACTGTTAAGGGGTCAGACCCCTTAACAATGACGCGGCCGCTGTAGGGGGATTTCGGACTCGGCTAGTAGACTGGCATTCCCCGTGGGTCTCTTCGATCACCTGACCGGATTCGGCGGCCGCGACATGGCCGTCGACCTCGGCACCGCGAACACCCTCGTCTACGTCCGCGGCCGGGGCATCGTGCTCTCCGAGCCGTCCGTCGTCGCGATCGACCAGCGCACGGGCGAGGTGCACGCCGTCGGGGTGGAAGCCAAGCGCATGCTCGGCCGCACCCCGGGCACGATCACCGCGATCCGGCCGTTGAAGGACGGCGTCATCGCCGACTTCGACGTGACGGAGCAGATGCTCCGCCACTTCATCCAGAAGGTCCACCAGAATCGCTTCGCCCACCCGCGCGTGGTCGTCTGCGTGCCCTCGGGTGTCACCGGCGTCGAGCGGCGCGCGGTGGAGGAGGCGACGCTGAGCGCCGGCGCGCGGCAGGCGTACCTGATCGAGGAGCCGATGGCCGCCGCGATCGGGGCCGGGCTGCCGATCAGCGAGCCGACGGGGAACATGATCGTGGACATCGGCGGCGGCACCACCGAGGTCGCGGTGATCTCGCTGGGCGGCATCGTCGTCTCGCAGAGCCTGCGCGTCGGCGGTGACGAGATGGACGAGGCGGTCATCAACTACGTCAAGCGTGAGTACAAGCTCCTCGTCGGCCAGCAGACGGCCGAGGAGATCAAGCTCGAGGTGGGCTCGGCGTGGGGGATGCGCGAGGAGGTGCAGGCGGAGGTGCGCGGGCGCGACCTCGTCAGCGGCCTGCCGAAGACGATCATCCTCTCTTCGGAGGAGGTTCGGCACGCGCTCGAGGACCCCGTCAACCAGATCGTCGACGCGATCAAGTCCACGCTCGACAAGACGCCGCCGGAGCTTTCGGCCGACATCATGGACCGGGGGATCGTCCTCGCCGGCGGCGGGGCGCTGCTCCACGGCCTCGACGAGCGGCTCCGCCACGAGACCCACATGCCGATGCACCTGGCCGAATCGCCGCTGACCTGCGTCGCGGTCGGCTCGGGCCGGAGCCTCGAGGAGTTCGAGGTCATCCACCGTTCGCAGCGCAAAGGCCGGGGCCGCGCTTCGTACAGCGGTAACCACCGCTAGGCGACCCGCCGGGCTCTCGCCTACACTAAGGCGTTCGGTGCCCCGCAACAGGTCAGTGCGCGTGGCGGCGATCGGCTCACCCGTCCAGCGGCCCGGCTCGTCCACGCAGTCAGCTCGTTCGAGCGCAGTCGGCAGACGGCGACTCGTCGTCGCGGTGCTCACGGTGGTCTCGCTGGCGCTCGTCACCGTCTACTTCCGCGAATCCGACAACGGCGTGCTGCACGGTTTCCAGAGCACGGGCGCGAGCATCCTGCGGCCCTTCGAGGTGGGCGCCGAGCGCGTCGCGCGGCCTTTCCGGGACGCCGCCTCCTGGTTCGGAGGGCTCATCGACGCGAAGTCCGAGAACGAGAAGCTGAAGGAGCAGGTCGAGGCGCTCCGCCAGCAGATCATCCTCAGCCAGTCCGCTGTCCGGGAGAACACGCAGCTGAAGACGCTGCTCGACTACCGCGAGGGCGCGCGCTTCCCGAAGGATTACCGGTCGGTCGCCGCCCGCGTGATCGCCCGCGCGCCGAGCCAGTTCGAGCAGCAGATCGTCGTCTCGGCCGGCAAGAACGACGGCATCTCCAAGCACGACGCCGTCGTCACCGCCGACGGGCTCGTCGGCGAGGTGACGAAGGTCGCCAGCAACGTCGCCCAGGTCACGCTCCTGACCGACGAGACGAGCGCGGTCTCGGCGCTCGACATCAGCACCAACGCTGCCGGGATCGCACAGCATGGAGGACGCTCGAGCTCGTCGCTCACGCTGGACCGCGTGACGAAGGACCAGATCGTCAACCGCGGCGACGTGATCGTCACCTCGGGCTTCCGCTCCGGCGACCTCAGTTCGCTCTACCCTCGCGGGATCCCGATCGGCGCCGTGACCAGCGTCGGCCAGAGCGATACCGACCTCTACAAGCAGATCCAGGTCGACTCGTTCGTGGACTTCTCGCAGCTCGAGGCCGTGATCGTGCTCGTCAAAAGGCCGGAGGCGAAGTAGTGCTGCTCGACTGGGGCAAGTCGGCTGCGCTCGTGTTCGTCGCCGCGATCCTCCAGGTGTCCGTGTTCTCGACGGTGACGATCCTGAACGGGACGCCCGACCTGCTACTGGTCGCGATCATCTGCGTCGCGCTCCTGCGCGGACCGATCGTCGGGGCGGCGATCGGCTTCTGGGGCGGCCTGCTCGTCGACACCGCCAACCTGGAGACCCTCGGCGTCACCTCGCTCCTGCTGACGGTCGCCGGGTACTGGATCGGACGCTACGGCGAGACGACCGGCCGCGACCGCACGCACGCGCCCTTCGTCTCGGTGGCCGTGATCACGCTCCTGTATGCGATCGGCTCGCTGGCGTTCCGCTTCGTGCTCGGCGACCCTGCACCGGCACGCGCCGTGCTCTGGAGCACGCTCTTCCAGGGAATCGCGCTGAACCTGATCCTGACCTGGCCCGCGTACGCGCTCACCCGGTTCGTGCTCCCCCCGTTCGAGCGGCGGGACCGCGTCGAGAGGATCCACGCCCTTGGCTAGCACGAGCGCCGGCAACCGCGCCGGTCGCTTCCTCCCGCCCGACCCGCGGGTCGAGGAGCCGTACCTCTTCACGCCCAGGACGGCATTGCGCATTGCGATCCTCGGTGCGATCGCGCTCGTGGTCTTCGCCGTGCTCCTGCTTCGGCTCTGGTCCCTGCAGATCCTCTCCGGTGCGAAGTACTACGCGGCCGCCCAGAACAATCAGCTGCGCACGCGGCCGATCGAGGCCCCACGAGGTCCGATCCTCGACCGGATGGGCCGGGTCCTCGTCACGAACGTCCCCGGGACCGCCGTTGAGGTGACCCCGGCAGACCTGCCGAAGCAGGGGCGCTACGCGGAGATGAAGCGGCTGGCCAAGGTGCTGAACGTGCCTCTGCCGCGCGTGCTGGCCCGCCTCGAGCAGCGGAAGGGGGACCCGTTGACGCCGGTGACGATCCAGGTCGCGGTGCACGAGCCACAGGTGGCGTACCTCTCCGAGCATGCGCGGGAGTTCCCAGGCGTGCAGGTCAGGCAGATCTACCTGCGCAAGTACAACACGGAGGCGCTGCTCGCCCACATCCTCGGCTACACCGGCGAGATCTCGACCGGCCAGCTGGAGGCACTGCGCAAGCAGACCTATAGCTGCGGCGGCCGTCCCGTCGGGTACACGGCGGCCGACCGCATCGGCGAGGCCGGCGTGGAGGCCCAGTACGACACCTATCTACGCGGCTGCTCCGGGTCCAAGGAGTTCCGCGTCGATTCGCTCGGCGTGCGAAAAACGCCGGTCGTACTCCGCCAGGAGGCGCAGCCCGGCAAGGCGATCCGGCTGACGATCGACATCTCGCTCCAGCGCGCAGCCGAACGGGCGCTCCAGTACGGGATCCGCCTGGCGCACGAGGACAACCACTGGCTTGCCAACGGAGGTGCGGTCGTGGCGATGAACCCGAACGACGGCGCGATCCTGGCAATGGCCTCCGCGCCGACCTTCAAGCCCAGCGTCTTCGTCGGCCGCACCGATCCGAAGAAGCTGGCGCCGCTCCTGAACCCGACTGTCGCCAAGGAAGACAACTACCCCGGTCTGAACCGGGCGGTGTCGGGCCTCTATCCCCCCGGCTCGACCTTCAAGCCGGTGACGGCGCTGGCGGCGATGGAGGCGCGCCTGATCTCGCCGTTCCAGACCATCCCGTGCACGGCGAAGTTCGAGGTTCACGGCCAGGTGTTCAAGAACTGGGACCCGTACGCGAACGAGCCGATGACAATGGCGCAGGCGATCGGCGCCTCCTGCGACACCTACTTCTACAACCTTGGCTACGCGTTCTACGCGAAGCCGGCCACTGAGGGCCCGCTGCTGCAGGGGTGGGCGAGCCGATTCGGGTTCGGCGAGAAGACCGGAATCGACGTCGGGCCCGAGCAGGATGGGCTCCTGCCGACGCCCGACTGGCGGAAGGCCACCTACACGAAGAAGACCGACCCGTGCTGCTGGGAGATCGACCGGCTCTGGAAGCCGGGCGACTCGATCCAGCTCGCCATCGGGCAGAAGGACATGCTCGCCACCCCGCTGCAGATGACCCGCTTCTACGCGCTGATCGCCAACGGCGGCTACCTCGTCACCCCGCACGTCGTCGCCGCGATCGAGGAGCCCGGCAACCCGCCCCGTTCGCATCCCATCAACCCGACGATTCCCGAGCGCAAGTTCGATGACGCAGCGGCGCTGGCTGTCGTCCGCGACGGCCTCTACCGCGCGACCCACGCCTCCTACGGGACGGCGACATCGGTCTTCGGCAGCTTCCGGATCCCGATCGCGGGCAAGACGGGGACGGCCGAGAAGGTCATCCAGCCGCCCGGATACTCGAGCCCTCTCCTGCAGGACCAGTCGTGGTGGTGCGGCTACGGCCCCGCCGACAAGCCGAAGCCCGATCTCGCCGTCTGCGTCCTGATCGAGAACGGCGGCCACGGCGGCACCGCAGCGGCGCCGGCCGCGCTGCAGGTCTTCGAGCACTACTTCCACGAGAAGGCACCCCCGATCGGGACGATCTACTCCGACTGATGGCCGACCTCGTCTACAGCGCCAGCTCCAGGGCCCGCGCACGGGCTCGCCGGCGCGAGCTCGTCCAGGCGCCGCCGCTCCTCGCCCGGCTCGACTGGGTCATGCTGCTCGCCGTCGGCGGGATCGTCGCCTTCGGGCTCTGGGTGATCTCGGGGATCACGCGCGACGACGTCCTCGGCGATCCCACCTATTACGTCTACCGGCAGTTCGTGTTCGTCGCGATCGGCGTGCTCGCGCTCGTCGTCGGGATCGCTCTCGATCCGGACCTCTACCGCCGCTTCCACCGGCACATGTACGTCGGGACGCTGGTCCTGTTCGCGGCCGTCTTCCTCGCCGGGACCGTCGCCCGCGGCTCGAAGCGCTGGATCGACCTCGGCTTCTTCCGGTTCCAGCCCTCCGAGTTCGGGAAGCTGCTCGTCGTCCTCGCGCTCGCCGGCTTCCTCGCCGATCGCTACCGGCGCCTCGACGATCCCCGGACCGTGCTGGCGACGATCGGGCTGGCCGTGCCGCCGATCGTGCTCGTCTTCATCCAGCCCGACATCGGCTCGGCGCTCGTGTATGTCGTCGCGCTCGGTGCCGTTCTGTTCATCGCAGGGACGCGCTGGTCGCATCTGGTCGTCATCTGGGCGGTCGTCGCGCTGACCGTCATGTCGGTGCTGTGGCTGCTGCCGGCAGCAGGCGTGAACGTGCTCAAGCCGTACCAGCAGAAACGCATCACCGGCTTCCTGCACCCCGGCCAGGACCCGCAGGGCTCAACGTACAACCAGACCCAGTCGATCACGGCAGTCGGCTCCGGCGGCACGAACGGCCGGGGCGTGCAGGGCGCGACCCAGACGAACCTCAACTACCTCCCCGAGCACGCCACCGACTTCGCGTTCGCGTCGCTTGCCGAGCAAAAGGGGTTCCTCGGCGCCGGCTTCCTGCTGATGCTGTACCTGCTCGTCGTCTGGCGCGGACTGAAGGTGGTGACGGTGGCCCGAGACGCCTTCTCGGCGATCGCGGCCGCCGGCATCGTGCTGGCCTTCCTGTTCCAGATCTTCGTCAACGTGGGAATGACGATCGGGGTCGCCCCGGTGACCGGGATCCCGTTGCCGCTGGTCAGCGTCGGCGGCTCGTCGATGGTCGCGAACCTGCTGGCGATCGGCGTGCTCCAGGCGATCCACGCCCGTGGCCGCGGCCGCGGCCGGGTGGGACGCTGGTAGTGCCGAAGACGTCCCTTCCGGTCAAGCCCGGCGCGGTCCTCGGCATCCTCAAGGAGCTGCGCGCGTCGGCCAAGCGGGACGAGCCGCTCGTCGTCTCGGGCGCAAACGAGCTGACGAGCGTGTTGCGCCGCGAGCTCATGCGCGGTGGGGTGGCGTCCGCCGTTCGCGAACAGGGTCCGCTCGAAGGAGCCGCTGCGCTCGTGCACGTCCTCGCGGGGCCGCTCGACACCGACGACGAGAAGGTGCTGAAGGAGGCGGCGCGGGCGCGGATCCCGATCGTTGCGGTGATCAGTGACAGGCTCGAACCTGTCGCCGACGCTCAGACGCACGTTCCCTACGTGCTCGACGAGAACGTCGTGCAGGTCGGGGCCGGAAGCGGCTTTCCGGTCGAGGAGATCGCACGGCGCCTCGCGCGCACCCTCGGCGAGGCGGCGACGCCCCTGGCGGCGCGGCTGCCGGTGTTGCGGCGCGCGGTCTGCGAGGAGCTGATCCGCAAGTTCTCGCGGCAGAACGCGATCGTTGGCGTGGCCGTCTTCGTCCCGGGCGCCGACCTGCCCGTGCTGACGCTGAACCAGGTGCGGCTCGTGCTTCGCATCGCCGACGCCTACGGCTTCGAGATCGACAAGGAGCGGCTGCCCGAGGTGCTCGCGGTAATCGGCTCGGGGCTCGGCTTCCGCGCGCTCGCCCGCCAGGCGATCGGGGTGGTGCCGGTCGTAGGCTGGGCGGTCAAGGGCGCAGTCGCCTACTCGGGAACGCGCGCGCTCGGCGAGGCGGCGATGCGCTACTTCGAGCGCCGGGCGCCCGTGACGCGGGTCGCCGGCGCCCGCGCCCTCTTCCCGCGCTGACCGGCTCCGTCCGACGCAGGTCCTAGCATCGCGGCTCAGCGACCGGGAGGTGCCTGCGATGGCGATGGCGGACAAGCAGGAGGCTGAGGAGCTGCTCATGATCGAGGAAGCCGATGCTTGGTTCGAGTACCTCGAGGCGACGCGCAACCAGTCGGAGACGCGCTACCGCGAAGTCGAGCCGTGGGCGTGGGCCCGGTTGAACCAGCGCCTGCGCGCGATTCGCACCCGCCGGGCGAGGCTCCGGCCGGCCGCCGCCTAGTAAGGCCCGCGGGACCGGGGGTCTCCGGGCCTCCTGCTACGCTGACGAGCGAGGCATCATGCCGAGCTCTTTCAACCACTACCCGCTGCGCGCCGGCGCCCTGCTCTATTCCCGGGCTTCGCCCAGTTTCCGCCGAGCGACGCCTTATTCATGGGCATCGCCCGCCTTGCGGGCGATGCCGTGGCGCGCGCACGACAAGGAGAATTCATTTGCCCCTGCCATTTTTTCGCAGGAAGAAGCACACGCAGGAGCAGCCCGTCGCCGAAAAGGCGCAGGCTGCCGTAGTAGCAACACCAGCTAGGGTCGAAAGACCCCCCGCCGCGCCCGCGGAGGGCGACGGTGCAGCCAAAGCCAGACGTCGTCGCGGCAGCCGCGGCGGCCGGAACCGTCGCAAGCCGACTGCCTCGACGGCGACCGCGACCGAGACGGCCGCGCCGAAGCCGAGACAGGCTCAGCGGTCGAGGCCCCAGAAGGACGGGGCGAAGGACGACGCGAAGCAGGCCGAACGTCAGCGCCGCCCGAATACCCGGCGCCGCCAGGTTCCCCGCCGGGCGCCCCTCCCGGCAGCCAAGCGCGAGCTGCTCGTCTCGGTCGACGTCTCGGAGAAGCGCGTGGCCGTGCTCGAGGACGACCGCGTCGCCGAGGTCTATCTCGAGCGGCCGGAGCGCAGGTCGATCGCCGGGAACATCTACAAGGGGGTCGTCGACAACGTGCTGCCCGGGATGGAGGCCGCGTTCGTCGAGATCGGCCTCGAGAAGAACGGATTTCTGTTCGTCGACGAGATCGTCGGCCCCGAGCTCGAGGGGCGCAGACCACGCGGCCGCCGGATCACCGACCTGATCAGCCGCGGCGAGGAAGTGCTCGTCCAGGCAGTCAAGGATCCGATGAAGACGAAGGGCGCGCGTCTGACGACCGATATCTCGCTGCCCGGTCGCTTCATCGTGTACGTGCCGAGCGGCGAGGGCCTTGGGGTCTCGCGCCGGCTCGAGGAGGACGAGCGCACCCGTCTGCGCGAGATCCTCAAGGGAATCGCACCCAAGCAGGGCGGAGTGATCATCCGTACCGCAGCCGAGGGCGCCTCCGCCGAGGACGTCCAGCTCGACCTCGACTTCCTGATCAAGCTCTGGAAGCAGATCCAGGCGCAGGCCAAGGAATCGAAGGCGCCGGCGCTCCTCTTCGAGGAGGCCGAGCTGCCGCTGCGCGTCACGCGCGACCTCTTCACGGGCGATTTCGAGCGCGCGCTCGTGGACGACGACCGGACGCTGAAGCGGATCCAGGGCTACCTGAAGAAGACGTCTCCGCACATGGCGGAGCGCGTCTCCCGGTATCGCGACAAGACCCCGCTGTTCGAGGCCTACGGGGTCGACGCCGAGATCCGCTCCACGCTCTCGCGCCGGGTCGACCTGCCTTCCGGCGGCTATCTGATCTTCGACTACGCCGAGGCGTTCACGGTCATCGACGTGAATACGGGCCGCTTCGTCGGCTCGCGCTCGAAGACCTCGGGCGCCCGGCTCGAGGACACGGTCACCAAGAACAACCTGGAGGCGGTCAAGGAGGTCGTCCGCCAGCTGCGGCTCCGCGACATCGGCGGGATCATCGTCATCGACTTCATCGACATGGCGAACCCGAAGAACCGGGCGTCGGTCGAGGAGGCGCTCCAGCAGGAGCTCGAGCGCGACCGGACGAAGACCTACGTCGTCGAGATTTCACCGCTCGGGCTCGTCGAGATGACGCGCCAGAACGTAACGGACGGCCCGCGCGAGATCCTCACCCGCAAGTGCCCGACATGTTTGGGCGAGGGCGTCGTCGTCTCGGAGGCCACGGCGGTCGTGGACGCCGAGAGGCGTCTGAGGGCGTTTGCCGCGACCAAGCCGCGGACGCAGGCGTTCAAGGTCGAGCTGAACGCGCACGTCGCCGAGCTCCTGATCGGGCCCGGCGCGGCCAGGCTCGAGGAGATCGAGGCCTTCACCAAGCGCCGGTTCTTCATCCAGGGCAAGGACGGCGTCCCGCACGACCACTTCAACGTGCTCGACGAGGGCACGGTCGAGAAGCTCGCGGCCTCCGATGCGCCCATGACCGAGGGCCAGTCCCTCGAGCTGAAGCTCGTCGAGGTCGGCCGCCACGACGCCGGTGCCGGCATCGGCAAGCTCGACGGCTGGTCGATTGCCGTCGGCGGCGCCGCCAAGCTCGTCGGCAAGAAGGTGCATGTGCGGATCGAGCGCGTGCTCGAGGGGGTTGCCTACGCGACCCTCGTCAACGGCCAGGCCGCTACGCCGCGCACGCCGATCACGGCGGAGGCACAGGCCGAGAAGCCGACACGCGCCTCGCGGGCCAAGAAGCCAGAGTCGGAGGTCGTCGAAGGCGACGTTCTCGAGGAGGAGGAGGAGGAGGTCGAAGAAGTGGAGGAGCCCGTGGGCGAGGAAGCAGAACCCGCGGTCGCCGCGCCGCCGAAGAAGAAGACGCGGCGTGGCTCGCGCGGGGGGCGCGGCCGGAAGAAGCCCGCAGCTGCCGCGTCGGCGAGAGCGTCCGTCGATGCCGAAGGCGGGGACAGTCCCCAGGCGGCTGTCCCCGAAGTTTCCACCGGGGAATCCGTCCCCGAGGTCGAGACCGCGGCCGAGCAGCCTGCGGCAGACCAGCCGCCGCGGAAGAAGACGCGCCGCGGCTCGAGGGGCGGACGGGGCCGGAAGAGGCCCGCGGTGGCCACGAACGGCCGGGGGGATGCGGCCGTCGCAGCGCCGCCGAAGCCGACGATCCACGTGCCCGCAATCGAGACGGAGAGCGGTGCGACGACGAACGGTGACGAGCCGGCGACGCCTCGCAAGAAGACACGTCGCGGCTCCCGTGGCGGCCGCCGGCGGCGGAAGCCGGCCGGTGCGCCGACCGAGGCTCAGGCAGCGCCCGGGTCGGACGAGAGCTAGTGCGTTTGGCTAGAATGCCCGCCCGGCGGACCCACCCGCCCTTTTTTCTATGCCTTACGCGATCGTAAAACTCGGCGGCAAGCAGTACCGCGTTCAGGAGGGCGAGAAGCTCCTCGTGAACCGGCTTGCGCTGGACGAAAACAAGACATTCCACCCGGAGGTGCTGTTCGTCGGCGGGGACGGCCGGGCCGAGCTCGCGCCCAAAGGCATTCAGGTCACGGCGAAAGTCGTCGGGCACGTCCTCGGCGACAAGATCCGGATCGGCAAGTACAAGAAGCGCACCGGCTACAAGCGGCACAACGGCTTCCGTGCGAAGCTTTCGCAGGTCCAGATCGAAGCAATCACGGCTTCGCCTGCCGCGAAGCCCAGGGAGGTCGTCGAGGCCAAGGCCGCGCCGGGGCCGAAGGCCGTGGCCAAGCCCGCGGCTGCGAAGCCGAAGGCGGCGATGACTGCGAAGCCGAGAGAGACCGCGGCGAAGAAGCCGGCCACGAGGAAGAAGGTGGAGTAATGGCGCACAAGAAGGGACTCGGTTCCTCGCGCAACGGGCGCGACTCGAACCCGAAGATGCTCGGCGTCAAGATCTTCGCCGGCCAGGAGGTGAAGGCCGGGATGATCATCGTCCGCCAGCGTGGTACGCGCTTCCGGCCCGGCCCCGGCGTCGGCATCGGGCGCGACGACACGATCTTCGCCACGCAGGACGGCATGGTCGAGTTCCACACGAGCGGTGAGCGTCGCATGGTCAGCGTCACCGGTTCCTGACGCACGAACGACGGGCGAGCCCTGATCGGCGTCCCTCGAAGGGGGTAAGGAGACTGCCCCGATCGGGTGTAGGTCGCGCGGGTTTCGTGCCGATACGTACAGGATCGACCTGCGCCTCCAGAATTCCGCTTCGCTGTCCGTGATCAGGGCGGGCCTGGCGCACCCTGCGGTTGCTTCGTTTCAGTCCGGCGAGGAGCTGTTCGAGGCGCTCGCCGCGCACACGCCGGTCGGAATCTTCATCTCCAGCGCCGAAGGGGGCTGTCTCTACGTCAATGAGCGCTGGTGTGAGCTCACCGGGCTGAGCCCCGAGCAGGCGCTGGGGGACGGCTGGGCCTCCGCCCTCCACCCGGACGACGCCGCCCGCGTGAACCGCGAGTGGGCTGAGGCTGGAGCGCACGGTCGCGACTCGGTCGTCGAGTACCGATTCGTCCGGCCGGACGGCAGCGTCTCGTGGATCGAGGGCTACGCGGCCACGCTCCGCGACCAGGAAGAACGCGTGATCGGCTGGGTCGGGACGTGCCTCGACTTCACGGCCCGCAAGGACGCCGACGAGGCCGTGGCGCGGGCTGCCGAGCGATTCCGCGTCGCATTCGAGAACGCGCCGATCGGGATGGCGCTACTCACGCCCGAGGGACGCTGGTCCCAGGTCAACCCGGCTCTCTGCGAGTTGCTCGGCTACTCGGAGGAGGAGCTGCTCGAGCTCACCTTCGTGGACGTCACCCACCCCGACGATCGCTCGAGCAGCATCCGGCGCAGGAACAAGCTGAAGCAGGGTCACGCGTCGGCGACGCGGATCGAGAAGCGCTACGTCCGCGCCGACGACACCGTCGTCTGGGCCGCGGTCAGCAGCACGCTCGTCCAGAGCGCGGCCGGCGAGCTCCTCTACACCGTTGCGCAGATCGAGGACGTGACCGAGCGCGTTCGCACACGGCGCGCGCTCGAGGAGGCCGAGGAGCGCTTCCGCAGCGCGTTCGACTATGCGCCGATCGGCATGGCCCTCGTCGATCTCGACGGGCGCTGGCTCCGCGTCAACCCGATGCTGTGCGAGATCACGGGCTACACGGAGTCGGAACTGCTCGCCTGCACCTTCCACGACATCACCCACCCGGACGATCTCGAGAAGAACCTCGCCGAGGTGCAGCGCGTGATCGGAGGCGAGAGGCGCGCGATGCGGATCGAGAAGCGTTATCTGAGGCCGAACGGCAACACGGTGTGGGTCCGCATCTCGAGCTCGCTCGTCCGCGACGCCGACGGCAACCCGCTCCACTTCGTCTCGCAGATCGAGAACGTGACCGACCGTAGGCGCGCCGAGGAGAGGCTGAAGGAGCTCGCCGACCACGACTCGCTGACGGGCCTGCTGAACCGCCGCCGCTTCGACGAGGAGCTGCGGCTCACGCTGCTTCGGCTGCGACGCCACGGCGGACAGGCGGCATTGCTACTGATCGATCTCGACCGGTTCAAGGCGGTCAACGACACGTACGGGCACAAGACCGGCGACGAGGTGCTGGTCGCAGTGGGGGCGGCGCTGCGTGCGCGGCTCCGCGAGACGGACGTCCTGGCGCGCCTGGGCGGTGACGAGTTCGCCGTGATTGCCCTCGAGACCGGCGTCGACGAGGCTCGGGCCCTCGCCACCGACCTCGCGACAGCGCTTCGCTCATGGCAGATCGTCAGCGGAGAGGCAGCGCTGACCGTCACGGCGAGCATCGGAGTCGTGCTGCTCGACCACGCCTCGATTGCGGACCAGGACGACCCGCTCGTTACTGCCGACCGCGCGCTCTACCAGGCGAAGAGCGGCGGCCGGGACCGGATCGAGCTCGGCGCCTGATCCCTCCTGCCGGGCGGTAGGCTCGGAGGATGTTTCACGATCAGGCGAAGATCGAGGTGATTGCGGGCCGCGGCGGCGACGGCGGGCTCAGCTTTCGCCGCGAGAAGCACGTGCCGAAGGGCGGTCCCGACGGCGGCGACGGCGGCCGCGGCGGTGACACCGTCCTGATCGCCGACCCCGACCTCCGCGACCTCTCCGCCTTCCGCTCCAAACGGATCTTCAAGGCCACCCGCGGGGGGCCGGGGCGCGGGAGCGGCAAGCACGGCGCCAACGGTCCCGACACCGAGCTGCGCGTCCCGGTCGGAACGCAGGTGCTCGACCCCGACGGGCAGCTCGTCGCCGATCTGGCCGCGGCCGGCTCACGGATCGTCGTGGTGCGTGGCGGCGCGGGCGGGCGCGGCAACCGGCACTTCGCCACACCGACGCGCCAGACCCCGCGCTTCGCGGAGACCGGGCTGCCGGGAGAAGACGCGCAACTCGACCTGCGCCTGAAGCTGGTCGCCGACGCCGCGCTCGTCGGGCTGCCGAACGCGGGCAAGTCGTCGCTCCTGCGCCGGATCTCGAACGCCAAGCCGAAGGTCGCCGACTACCCGTTCACCACGCTCCAGCCGGTGCTCGGAACCGTGGAGTCGCCGGAGGGACGTCAGCTCACGGTCGCCGACGTCCCGGGCCTGATCGAGGGCGCGAGCCGCGGTGTCGGCCTCGGTCACGAGTTTCTCGCGCACCTCGAACGTGCGCGCGTGCTCGTCCACGTGATCGATGCCGCCGCGGACGACCCCGCGACGCAGTTCCGTGCGATCGACCACGAGCTGGCCGAGTACGGCGCGGGCCTGGACGAGCGCCCGCAGGTCGTCGTCCTGAACAAGGTGGATCTCCTCCGTTCCTCGCCCAGCCTTCGGCTGGACGATGAACGGATAGTGGGTGTCTTCCTTCTTTCCGCGGCCACGGGCGCAGGCGTCGAGGAGTTCAAACGGAAGCTGTTCGAGCTCTGCCCGCCGACGGCAGCGCCGCCCATCGACCGTGAAGGCCTGGCCGAGTTCCTCGTCTACCGGCCGCAGCCACGTGCCGTCGCGTACCGGATCCTCCGCACCGACCGCGGCTTTCGCGTGCTCGGCGATCCGCCGCCGGCGGACGAACTGGAGGGCGCGCTTCGCGCCGCCGGCGCGCGGAAGGGCAGCGAGGTCGAGGTGGGGGACGAGACACTGGTGCTCGGTTGACGGCCGTGACCGGCCTGCTCGGGGGCGCGTTCGACCCCCCGCACGTCGGGCACGTCGCGCTCGCCGACGCAGCCGTCTGCCAGCTGGGGCTCGACCGGCTCGTCGTGGTCGTCGTCGCCCAGCCGGGGCACAAGGCCGTTCACAGTCCCGCCGACACCCGCCTCGAGCTGGCGCGGGCTGCGTTTCCCGGGCGGGAGGTCGAGCTCGACCGCCACGCGCGCACCGTCGACATGCTCCGCGAGGGGCGCTGGCACGACCCCGTCTTTCTGATCGGCGCCGACGAGCTCGCCGACTTCCCGCAGTGGAAGGAGCCGGACACGGTCCTCGAGCTCGCGCGGCTGGGCGTCGCGAGCCGTCCCGGCTATCCCAGGGGGCAGCTCGACGACGTCCTCGCCGGCCTTGCCCGCCCCGAGCGGGTCCTCTTCTTCGAGATCGAGCCGGTGCCCGTCTCCTCGCAGGAGATCCGGGAGCGCGTTGCTCGGGGCGAGGCGATCGACGGGCTCGTGCCCCCGGCCGTCGAGGCCGAGATCGCCGGTCGCGGCCTCTACCGCAGCTAAACTGAGCCCTTCCACGACGCGGAGATCTGACCGACTGACGCCACTCGAGCAAGCACGCCGAATCGCCGGCCTCGCCCAGGAAAGGCTGGCCAGGGACGTTGTCATCCTGGACATGCGCCCGGTGTGCACGTACACCGACTACTTCGTGATCTGCACGGGCCAGAACGCCCGGCAGACGAAGGCGATCTACGACGAGGTGCACCGCGCGCTGAAGGCCGAGTCGCGCTCGCTGCCGGTCTCGGTCGACGGTGTGCGGGAGGCGAAGTGGGTCGTCGCCGACTACCTCGACGTCGTCCTGCACGTGTTCACCCCCGAGGCGCGCGAGTACTACGCGCTCGAGGATCTGTGGGGTGATGTCCCGTCTGTTTCGGTCGAGGCTGTTTCGGCCTAGTTGTCCGATAGGGCAACTATCATGGGTTCGTGCTCAGCACCGATCAGAAGGGCTCGATCGCCGAGACCGCAATCATCCATGCGGCCGTCAAGCTCGGTATTGATGTCTACGCGCCCGTCAACGGCGGCACACGCTGCGACATGATCTTCGACCTCGCGGGACAACTGACCCGCGTCCAATGCAAGTGGGCCGCGCGCTGTGGCGACGTGCTCATCGTGCGGTGCTACCGCTCACGCCGAACGAGGGCCGGGATGCTCAGCCGGACTTACACATCCGACGAGATCGATGCGTTCGCGGTCTACTCGATGGAACTCGATCGTTGCTACTTCCTCCCGTTCGATCGCTTCCCGGGGCAACGCAACATCCAACTTCGCCTCGCGCCATCTCGCAACAACCAGCAGATAGGAATCAACTGGGCTAAGGCCTTCGAGTTCGACGATACACTGACGCAGTTCGGGGCCGTAGCTCAGCTGGGAGAGCGACTGGCTGGCAGCCAGTAGGCCGCGGGTTCGAGTCCCGCCGGCTCCATTCACCGGTGTACCCCTTAGAGACGGCCCATTCGAGACCGTGAGCTCGCTCGGTGAGACTGCGTCACAATAGGCGCAATGATCGTCTGCATCGCCTGTGGCGCGGGCCTGCCCGAGGGCGCCCGCTTCTGCCCGGCCTGCGCGGCCCCGGTGGAGGGGATGCCTGCCGCACAGGAGCGCAAGCTCGCGACGATGCTGTTCGCCGACCTCGTGGGCTCGACGGCTCTCGCCTCGGACCGGGATCCCGAGCACACTCGCCTCCTCCTGGACCGCTTCTACGGCGGGATGGCCGCCGAGATCCGCGCTTTCGGCGGAACACTGGAGAAGTTCGCGGGCGATGCCGTGATGGCGGTGTTCGGTGCGCCTGTCGCCTACGAGGACCATGCCGAGCGGGGCCTCCATGCCGCCCTGTCGATGCAGAGGCGGCTGCGCGAGCTGTTCGGCGAGCGGCTCGCTCTTCGGATAGGTGTCAATACCGGAGAGGTCGTCCTCGGGCGCCCGGGCGAGGGCAGCTCTTTCGTCAGCGGCGACGCCGTCAACGTTACCGCCCGGCTCGAGCAGGCGGCCGCCCCCGGCGAGATCCTCGCCGGCCAGCGGACGGTCGCCGCCGTCGGCGGCGCGTTCGAGTTCGGCGGTTCGCGGACGATCGAGGCGAAGGGTAAGTCTGGGGGCGTCCGCTGCCGTCCGCTCCTGCGCGCGCTCTCGCTCATGCGCCCGCGCGGCGTCGGCACGCTGGCGCGGGCTTTCGTCGGGCGCGAGCGGGAGCTCGCCCTCCTCCAGAGCGCCTACCGGCGGACGGTAAAGGACGGCTCGCCCCAGTTGGTGACCGTCGTCGGCGAGGCCGGGGTCGGCAAGACGCGGCTCCTCCGTGAGCTCTGGGAGGCGCTCGCGCTGGCGAGCCCGGAGCCGCTTCGGCGGGTCGGTCGCTGCGTTCCTCATAGGCGTGCGAGCGCCTACGAGCCGCTCGGCGAGATCCTGAAGGAGCACTTCGGCATCCTCGACAGCGATCCGGCCGAGCGTGTGGGCTCGCTGCTCGGAGGGCGCGAGATCCTCGCGCTCGCCCTCGGGCTCGACGTCGCGGGCGACCTGCACCCGCTCGCCGTGCGCGAGCGCTTTCAGAAAGCGTGGACGGCGCTTCTCACGGAGCTCGCCGTCGAGCGGCCGACGGTTCTGCTCGTCGAGGATCTGCACTGGGCCGATCAGCCGCTCCTCGAGCTTCTCGAGACCGTGGCTTCGGAAGTGCGCGGCCCGCTGCTGCTGCTCGCGACGGCGAGGCCGGAAGGCGCTTCGCTCACAGGGACGCAGACGTTGCGACTCGAGCCGCTCGCGGGCGAGGAGCCCGAGGGCATGCTGGCCGCGCTGCTCGGCTCCGAGCCGCCCGCCCGGCTCCGCGCGATCGTTGCGCGGGCGGGGGGCAACCCTTTCTTCATCGAGGAGCTCCTCTCGACGCTGATCGACCGCGGTCTCCTCGTTCGCACGGACGGTGCATGGAGGCTCGACGAGCTCCCGCCGGACCTGCTCCTCCCCGATTCGGTCCACGCCCTCCTGGCCGGGCGCATCGACCTGCTCCCGCCGCAGGAGAAGGCGGCGCTCCAGGCGGGAGCGGTGATCGGCCGCGTCTTCTGGGCAGGGCCCGTGCGCGCGCTTCTCGAGGGTCCCGAGCCGGACTTCGCTCTGCTCGAGGAGCGGGCCTTCGTCTACGCGCGACAGCCCTCGTCGCTTGCGGGTGAGATCGAGTACGCCATCAAGCACGCGCTGACGCGCGAGGTCGCCTACGGGAGCATTCCCAAGGCGAGGCGGGCCCGGCTCCATCTCGCCTTCGCGGAGTGGCTGGAGCGGCTCGGCGAAGGACGCGACGAGCACGCGGCCGTCCTCGCGCATCACTACGGCGAAGCTCTCCGCTCCGACTACGCCGAGCTCGCCTGGCCCGACGACGACGGGACGCCGCATCGACTCCGGCCGAAGGCCGTTGCGTGGCTACGCCGGGCGGCCGCGCTCGCGGTCGGCCGGTACGAGATCAAGCAGGGGCTCGAGCTCTACGGCCGCGCCCTGGAGCTTGCCCCGAACGATCGGGTCCGTGCGGAGCTCTGGCGGGAGGTGGGCAGGGCGAACGCGCTCAAGTTCGACGGCGACGCGTTCTGGGCGGCGATGGAGAGCTCGCTCGAGGCGGACGCGGATCGTGTCAGCCGCGCCGAGACCTACAGCCTGCTTGCGTTCGAGACATCGAGCCGAGCGGGCATGTGGAGGCACCGTCCGGCGAGCGAGGTCCTCGACGGCTGGATCGAGCGGGCTCTCGAGCTCGCCGAGCCCGAGAGCGTGGCGCGAGCGAGGGCGCTGCTGGCGCAGGCGTACTGGCATCCCGAACGGGGCGAGGACGTGGCGCGCGCGGCGAACGCGCTCGCCGAGGAGCTGGGAGACCCGGAGCTGCGTTCCTTCGCCCGCGGCACGCTCGCGGCAGCCGCCTTCGAGCAGGGGCGGTTCGAGGACGCGTACACGTGGACTCGGCGGCGGCTCGAGCTGCTTCCGGAGATCCGCGACCCCGATCGCCTGGGCGAGATCCTCGAGCTCGCAGCCCCTGTCGTGACAGCCGTCGGTCGCCTGGACGAGGGGCGCCGGTTGGTCAGAAAGAACGAAGAGGTCGCCCGCCGGCTCTCGCCCCACCACCGCGTGCATGCAGTCGGGCAGGCCCTCGACGTCGAGGAGCTCGCCGGAGCCTGGGCGTCGATTCGAGAGCTCACGAGCCTGGTCGAGGAGCGGGTGGGGGAGAACCTCGCGACGCCGTGCGTGCGCAATGCCCGTAGCCTGCTTCTCTGCTCCGTCGCCTGGGCCTATGAGGGAGACGACGCGCGCGTAGGGGAGCTCGAGCAAGCCGCAGACGAGCTGGGCATGGAGGGCTACGACTACGCTCTCGATCCGCCGCGGCTGCGGCTCGCCCTCGTCCGCGGCGACCTGCGGGCGGCCGAGCGGCTGCTGGAGGTGCGCCCTGCGAAGACCTACACAATGGGCGCGGGCTCGATCGCCGCGCGGCTGGACGGGCTCGCCGCCATCGGCGACCGCCCGCGGGTCGAGGCTGAGGCCGCACCGCTGCTCCGGCCGGGTATCTACCTCGAACCCTTCGCTCTGCGTGCGCTCGGCGTCGTGCGCGCGGACGACGGGCTAATCGAGCAAGCGGTCGAGCGGTTCGAGGAGTTGGGCCTCGGCTGGCATGCGGCGGAGACGAGGAAGCTCCTCGTCCAACCTGATCGTTCGCGGCCCGCGTTGACAAGCGGCGGCCAAACATAAGAGTGGCTATCATTTAGGGGGTGACGGCGACGGCGCAGAGCGAGTGGGCGGAGGCGACGCTGGCCGCCTTGCTTGCCAAAGGGCTCCATCAGGGTGGGGCCCGGCGTGCCGTCGTCGAAATGCTCGGCGAGCAGGATTGCTGCCTGACCGCGCAGGAGGTTCTCGACCAGCTTCGTGCCTCCGGGCGCTCGGTCTCGATCGCCAGCATCTATCGGATCCTCGACCTGCTGACCAACGAAGGCTTCGTCCAGCGGATCGAGCTCGGCTCGGGCATGTCGCGCTACGAGCCGGTCCAGCCGGGCGGTGAGCACCATCACCACCTGGTCTGCGACACCTGCGGCACGGTCGAGGCGTTCGAGGATCGTGCTCTAGAGCGCGCCCTCGCCCGCGTCGAGCAGAGCTCTGGTTACGCCGTCGCCCTTCACGACGTCGTCCTGCACGGCTCCTGCCGCGACTGTCGCTAGCCGCCTAGCGCCGGACGCGCCTCGACGGACAGGGCGTCGTATGCGCTTGCGAATGATTCCTATTCTTGTATAGAGTCTCGGCGTGTTCGCTCCCTTTCACTACGCGTTCGTGCAGCGTGGCCTCCTCGAGGTGCTTCTGCTGTCGGTCTGCGCCGGTCTCGTCGGGAGCTGGGTCGTGCTCCGAGGCATGGCGTTCTTCACGCACGCCGTCGGGACCGCAACGTTTCCCGGGCTCGTGCTCGCGGACGGGCTCGGCTTCGCCGCTCTCGCCGGCGGGGCGGCGTCGGCTCTCCTGTTCGCGGCCGGGGTGGAGGGAGCATCGCGACGACGGCGAGTGGGCTACGACAGCCTGACGGCGCTCGCGCTCGTCGCCGTCCTAGCAACGGGCGTGATCCTCGCCAGCGACGTCTTCCACTCGGGCTCGAACATCGAGACGCTGCTCTTCGGCAGCCTGCTCGTGATCGGTGGCCAGCAGCTCCTGCTGGCGGGGCTCGCGAGCGTCGCGGCACTGGCGGCCACGATCCTCATCGGCCAGCGCTGGCTGGCGATCGGCTTCGACGCCGACCACGCGCGCGCGCTCGGGCTCAGGTCGCGTGTCCCCGACGCTGTGCTGCTCGTGCTCATCGCGCTTAGCGCGACGGTCTCCGTGTCGGCCGTCGGAGCGCTCTTGGTCACGGCACTCTTCATCATCCCGGCGGCCACGGCGCGGTTGCTGACACGACGGGTGCTCACGCTGCAGATGACGTCGGTCGCGCTCGTCGCGCTCGAGGGCGTCGTCGGCGTCTGGCTGTCCGTCGAGTGGAACGTGCCTCCCGGTGCCACGATCGCGGTGCTCGCCGGTGCCGTCTTCGCAGCGGTCGCGCTCGCCAGGCTGCTGCCGGCTCGCTTGGTCGTGGCAGGTGCCGCACTGGTGGTCTTCGTCCTGGCCGCAGCCGCCTGCGGCGGCGGTTCGAGCAAGACCAGCGGGAAGCTGACCGTGGTCGCGACGACCACGCAGATCGGCGACTGGGCGCGCCAGGTCGGCGGCGCGCACGCGGAGGTGCACCAGATCCTGCAGCCGAACGGCGACGCGCACGAGTACGAGCCTCGTCCTGCAGACGTCGCGTCCACCAGCGGTGCGGACCTCGTGCTCGAGAACGGTGACGAGCTCGACCCCTGGATGGACAAAGTCGTCAAAGAGGCGGGCGGCGACCCGACGGTGGTCGTCCTCGGCGAACACGTCCCGGTCAAGCGGCCCGGGGAGACGAGCGGCCCGGAGGCGTCGCGCTACGACTCGCACTGGTGGCATGACCCGCGGAATGCGATCAGCGCCGTTGAGCAGATCCGCGACACGCTCGCGACTGCCGATCCCGACAACGCCGACGCGTACCGCACGGGCGCAGATCGCTACCTCGCCCAGTTGCGGCAGCTCGACCAGGCGATCTCCAACTGCATCGGCCGGGTGCCGCGCTCACAGCGGAAGCTCGTCACCGACCACGATGCCTTCGGCTACTTCGCCGGCAGGTACGGCATCACCGTCGTCGGCGCCGTGATCCCGTCACAGACGACCCAGGCGCAGCCGTCGGCTCGCGACACGGCCCGGCTCGTCGCGCAGATCAGGCGCGAGCATGTGAAGGCCGTCTTCCCGGAGAGCTCGATCAACAAGCGCCTGGCACAGACGATCGCGCGCGAGACGGGCGCGAGCGCCGACTACACGCTCTACGGCGACTCACTCGGCCCGCAAGGATCGCCCGGCGGCACGTACCTCGAGATGGAAGCTGCCAACGCGGAGGCGATGGTCAAGGGCTTCACCGGCGGCGCGATCAGCTGCCGCATCGGGCCCGGCGGATGAGCGATCTGCTCCTCAGTGCCGGCGACGTCGCGGCCGGCTACGGGGGCGGTGCCGTCTTCAGCGGCGTCACGTTCGATCTCCGGCGCGGTGAGCGCATCGCTGTTCTCGGCCCGAACGGAGGAGGGAAGACGACGCTGTTCAGGCTTCTGCTCGGCGAGCTCCCGCCGCTGGCCGGCACGCTGCACCTCGAGAGCGCCCTGGCGTACGTTCCGCAGACCGAGCGCTCGCGACTCGACTTCCCCGTCAGCGCGCTCGACGTTGCCTTGCTGGGCACGCTCTCGAGGCTGCCCTGGTGGAGACGGCCTTCCCGCGCCGATCGTGCCTTCGCGGCGGCGGCGCTCGACCGTGTCGGTCTCGGTGCGCTGACCGGCGAACAGTTCGGCGATCTCTCGGGCGGGCAGCGGCAGCGCGTCCTCGTCGCTCGCGCGCTCGTACAGGACGCTCCGACGCTGCTCCTCGACGAGCCGTTTACCGGCGTCGACCGGCCGAGCGAAGAGCTGCTCGACGCGCTGTTGCAGGAGCTCGCCGCCCAGGGCCGCGGGATCATGATCGCGACCCACGACCTCGAGCAGGCGAGGGCCTGGGACCGCGTGCTCTGCCTCAACCGGCGGCTGATCGCGTTCGGGCCACCGGCCGAGACGCTCTCCGCCGACGTCCTCGCCGCCACCTACGGCGCCGACATCGTCCTGCTCGGCGACGACGCACGCTATGCCGTTCTACCTCCACACCATCACTGATGCACGTGCTGCTGGAGCCCTGGACGCACGGCTTCATGCAGCGGTCGCTGATCGAGCTCGTTCTCGTCGGCGTCCTCACGGGCGTGCTCGGCTGCTGGATCGTCTTCCACGAGCTCGCCTACAGCGGCGAGTCGCTCGCACACGCGCTTTTCCCCGGGCTCGTCGGCGCCTCGCTGCTCGGCCTGCCGCTGCTGCTCGGCGCCGCTGCCGGCCTCGCCGTGGGCGCGATCGGCATCACGGTCGCCGGTGCAATCCAGGGAATCGGCAAGGACACGGCGGTCGCGATCGTGATCACGACTCTGTTCGGTTTTGGAGCGCTACTCGCCCTCGCGCCGGCCTCACCGCCCGGAATCCAACAGTTCCTCTTCGGCGACCCGCTCGCGGTCACGACCTCCGACCTGGCGGTCACCGCCGTCCTTTGCGCCATTGCGCTCGCCGCGCTGGCAGCGCTGCACCGGCCGCTGCTCGCGCTCGCGTTCGACCGCGGCAGCGCGCGCGCGCTCCGGCTGCGCCCGCTCCCGATCGAGCTGAGCCTCGTCGCCCTGATCGCCGTCGCGATCCTGGTCGCCGTCCAGGCACTCGGCAACCTGCTCGTGGTCGCCATCCTCATCGCACCCGCCGCGAGCGCCCGGCTGCTGACACGGAGGCTCTCGACGATGATGGCCGGCGCTGCGGCAATCGCCATCCTCGGTTCCCTGGGCGGCCTCTACCTGTCGTACTACGCGGGCCTTGCCGCCGGCGCGTCGATCGCGGCAACGCTGGTCGGAGCCTATGCGGTCGCATATGCGGCGAGTACCGCCCGCGAGATCACCACGACGAGCAGATAGCGCGGGCACCGGTACGATCGTCGGGATGCCTGAAGAGACCGGCGAGCTGCTCCAACTCGGGCGGGTCGGACGCACGGCACCGATCGCTTCACAGGGACGGTTGGCGTTGCTCGAGCGGGGGCGGCTGGAGCGACGGGCGCGCCTCCTCGCCTGGGGTGGGATCGGCTGGCACTTCGTCGAGTTCGCAATCGCGCTGATCGCCGGTATCGCCGCCGGTTCGATCGCGCTGATCGGCTTCGGCGCCGACAGCCTGATCGAAGCACTGGCCGGCTTCGTGGTCGTCTGGCTGTTCACCGGCAGGCGCCTCGGGACCGATGACGCGGAGCGGCGCGCGCAGCAGCTGATCGCGGCCAGCTTCTTTGTGCTCGCCGCTTACGTCGGCGTGGAGGCGACGCGCGCGCTGGTCATGTCCGACCATCCGGCGACGAGCTGGGTCGGGGTGGGACTGGCCGCGTTCACCGCGCCGACGATGCCCCTGCTGGCCCTGGCCAAGCGGCGGCTCGGGCGGCAGCTGAACTCGTCGGCGACGGTCAAGGAAGGCGCGCAGAACATGGTCTGCGCCTACCTCTCGGTTGCCTTGCTGTTCGGCCTCCTGCTGAACGCCCTCGCCGGCTGGTGGTGGGCCGATCCGGCCGCGGCACTCGTGATCGCCGCCGTCGCCGCCAGAGAAGGTAGGGAAAGCTGGCGCGGCAAAGGCTGCTGCGACGCCTGCTGATCGTGTGGAGTACTTCTTGCCGGCGCCGTCAGTGGCGGCGAGACGGGCTGCGCCGGCGGCCCTTGCGCGCGGACGCCCTGCGCTGTGAGGGAGCCGCCTTGCGGCGCGGGGCGGAGTGCGCCTCGACGCTCGCCCGCAGCGCCTCCATCAGGTCCGGCGCCTCGTCGGGCTCCGGCTCGGCGGCGACGTGGACCTCCTCGCCGCGCTGCTTTCGCTTGACCGCGTCGAGCAGGCGGTCCGTATAGGTGTCCTCGTACTTGGACGGGTCAAAGGAACCCTTGAAGCGGTCGATCAGCGACGCCGCCATCTCTAGCTCCTTCTTGTTGACCCGAGCGCGCGAGGGACGCAGCTCGTCGGCGGGACGGATCTCGTCCGCGAAGTGCATCCGCTCGAGCGTGATCAGGCCGTCGCGGATGCGCAGGCAGCCGAGGTACTCGCGGTCGCGCATCACGAACGTGCCCAGGGCGACAAGGCCCGCGTCCTCCATCGCCCGCACGAGCAGCGTGTAGACCTTCTCGGCGCTCTCCTGGGGCGCGAGGTAGTAGCTGCGCTCGAAGTAGATCGGGTCGATCTCCTCGACCGGGACGAAGTCGGTGATGTCGAAGGTGTGCGAGCCCTCGACCTGCGCGGCCTCGAAATCCTCGTCGTCGACGTGAACGAGTTTGCCCTTCGAGACCTCGTACGCCTTGACGATCTCGTCGTCGGGGACGGGCTTGCCCTCCTTCTTACAGATCTTCTCGTAGCCGATCGGGGCGTCGTCGGCCCGGTGCACGAGCTTGAAGTGCAACTTGTGCTCGGCGACGGCGCTGAACATCCGCACCGGGATGTTGACGAGGCCGAACGAGATCGAGCCGGACCAGATTGCGCGTGCCATGGTGACCCCGTTGTTCCCCTCGTGTCCCCCGCGTAACCCGCCCCGGCAGAAGATCGTTGCACAGGCGATGGCCAACGTCCTGATCGAACGGCAGCTCGAAGAGCTCGAGTCCGAGGAGCACATCGTGCTTCGCTGGCGGCGCGAGCAGTTCGGGCGGCTCGGCTTCAATCCGGTGGACTCGCGCCTCCTCGCCGAGTCGCCGGCGGATCTCGGGCAGGCCCGCCGCTTGTGCGTCGGCGGCTGCGCTCTGGACGTCGCCTACCGCATCCTGACGTAGGCTCACGCTGGAGGCCGATTCGCCGGTGTGGGCTCCTCCGGCGCCGCGCCTCTGACGTAGACCGCCTGGCGGTCGTCACAGTTCCGGCCGGTTCCCGTCACCCGCGCGTCTCGGAACGGCCGCTACCGTTGCTCGCGATGGCAACACCACTTCAAGGAGGAGGGACAGATGTTCACCGAGTTGAGCGAGGAGCTGCTCGACCTGGCTGTGCACGAGCAGGGCTACCGGCACGCGCTGTACGCGAAGCTCGGCGACCCGGGCGGCTGTTCGAGCTGCACCGGCTCGTCCTCGAGCCTCACGTGTTGCAAGACGCCCTGGTAGGCGGCCGTGTGCGGCGGCGGAGGTGGGGAGCGTGAGGCAGGTGCCCTCGCTCCCCTACCTCGCCCCGTGGTACCGCGTCGCGACCCTTCCCGGGAAGGTGGTGCTCGAGCACGGCCAGCGGATCGTCCGGTTCGAGGGCAGGGCGACCGAGCGGCTCCTGCCGGCGCTGCTGCCCTTGCTCGACGGCACGCGGACCGTCGACGAGATCGTCCAGGTGCTCGGACCGCCCGTTCGGCCTGCCGTCGAGCAGGCGCTTGACCTGCTGGCCGGCCACGGCGTGCTCGACGAAGGGCCGCCGCTTCCGGAGAATCTGCCTCCGCCGATCGCCGGTACCGCCGGGCTGCTCGCCTCGCTGCGTCCGGGCAGCCGCTCGCTCGCCGACGTCGCCGCTTCGGTTGCCTCCTGCTCGGTAGCGGTCGCCGGAGAGGGTGCAGCCGGGACCGAGGTGGCGCGCTTCCTACGGGCCGGCGGCGCAGACATTCAGCGCGTGACGGCCGTCGAGGCCGGCCCCGGCCTCACCGTCTGCGCGCCGTCCGGCGCGGAACTGTCCCTGCTGAGTGAGTGGAATGCCCAGGCCCTCGAAGCGCGCGCCCCCTGGCTGCAGGTGCTGCCCTTCGACGGCCGCTACGCATCGGTCGGCCCGCTGTACCTGCCGGGGGACACGTGCTGCTACGAGTGCTTCCGGCTCAGGCGCGAGGCCAACCTCGACGGCGGCGCCGAGCTGTCCCTGCTCGACCGTGCGCCCGCGGACTATCCGGCGGCACCCGCGCTTGACGCGGTGGTCGGCGGGCTGGCAGCCCTCGTTGTCGCGGGCTGGCTCGTCCACGACGACCACTACGCACCCGGAGCTTTCTACGCGCTCGAGCTCCTGCCGACGCTCGGCCTCACGGCCCACCACGTGTACCGCGTACCCCGCTGCCCTGCGTGCTCGGAGCTCGCCGACATCGCTCCTCCGCTCCCGTGGCACAAGGAGGTGCCCGTTGAGCTCGGTTGTTGAGCTGCGCCCAGTCCGGCCCACTCCGGTTCCGGCGTCCCTGCGGCGGCTTCGCTCGTTCGTTTCCCCACTGACCGGCGTCGTGCGCTCAACGGCTGAAACGCTGGCCGCTCCCGACGAGCATCGGCTGATCAGCATCGGCTGCGAGCTCGCCGACGGCGTCCCGACGATCGGCTCACAGCTCGAGTCGTACACGGGCAGTGAGCACCGGCTGCGGGAGGCGGCGGAGGCAGCTGCGATCGGCGAGGCGCTCGAGCGGTACGCGGGCTCCTACGTTCCCACCGACCGCCTCGTCATCGCATCCGCCGCCGAGCTCGGCCCGCGCGCGGTCGAGCCGGAGCGGTTCGCGCTCTTCTCCGCCGAGCAGTACACGGAGCCGGCCTTTCCGTTCCGCCCCTTCGGGCGCGACACGGTTGTCAGCTGGGCGGAAGGCTTCGCGATCCCGGGCGGCGAGCCGGTGTACCTGCCGGCGCAGCTCGTCTACATGCCCTGGCGGCGACGGGGACTCGCCGAGACGAGAATCGGCCACGCCACCAGCAGCGGGCTCGCCTGTGCGGCGACTGTGGAGGAGGCGGTGCTAACCGGGCTGCTCGAGCTGGTCGAGCGGGATGCGTTCATGCTGGTCTGGCATAACCGCCTCTCGCTTCCGCTGCTGGACTGGAGCGGCCACGCCGATCTCCTCAGGCTCGACGCGCGCTACTTCGCTCCGACCAGGCTCACCTACTCGGCGGTCGACCTGAGTGTCTTTCTCGGCGTCCCGACGGTGCTGGGCGTTGTCCACGGTATCCCGGGCCGACTGGGCGCGCTCGGCGTTGGTGCCGCGAGCGCCGCGACCGTCGCGGTGGCGTGGCGGAAGGCGCTGGCTGAGGCTTTCTCGGTCCAGCGGTGGGTCCGCGACCAGGCCTTCGAGCAGCCGGAGCGGCTCGGCGGCGACGCGGAGGCCATCCGCACGTTCGACGACCACACGCTGTACTACGCAGGCGAGGAACGCGCGCGGCATGCCGCTTTCCTCGACGCTTCCTCCGAACGCCGCGGCACGGGTGAGATCGCCCCGCTCGAGGGCGGTAACGTCCTCGAGCTGATCGAAGGCGTGTCGCGCCGACTCGCGGAGCGCGGCCTGGCTGCCTACGCAGCGGACGTGACCAGCCCGGATGTTCGGGAAGGCGGTCTGCGGGTCGCCCGGGTCGTTGTGCCCGAGCTCTGCCCGCTCGACGTGGTCGAGGGCGCCCGGTTCCTCGGCGGCCGCCGGATGTACGAGGCCGCCTTCGAGGCCGGGTTGGTGCCGCGACGGCTCGTGCCTGCCGACCTGAACCCCGACCCGCACCCGTTTCCATGAACGCGCTCGCCCCGAGGCAGACCGCGCGCTGGGTAAGGCTCGTCTACGGCGACCCGCCGGCGCTGGACGATCCGGCAGAGGAGTATCACGAGGCGTCGAAGGTATCGCCGACGCAAATCGGGCGCCAAATCGAAGGTGCCCGCCGCCTCGAGGCGAGCGCCGATCTGCAGCTCAGCTCGACCCGGGCGGTCAGGCGCCTGGGCGGAGCAGCCGCGGCACTCTCGCCGCCGCGGAGGTCGAACTGCACGCTCTGGGGCGCAATCGAGGCTCGGCGGTCGCAACGCGAGTTCGGCCCCGACCCGATTGCGGGCGACGAGCTCGCGGCGCTGCTGCACGCAGGCTACGGCGTCACCCATCTGCTCGAGTCGCCGGACGGAAGCGGATCGCTCCCGCTCCGGGCGGTGCCGTCCGGCGGCGCCTTGTACCCGCTCGAGCTGTACGTCGCTGTCTTGCGAGTCGACGGGCTCGAAGCAGGCCTGTACCACTTCGATCCGCTCCTCCGCAGCCTCGAGATCGTTCGGATCGGGCTGGGGGCCGACCAGGTGGCGGTCCTCTCGACCTATCCCGAGATCGTCTCGTCGTGCTCGGCGCTCCTCCTCGTCGCCGCCGTGTTCGGGCGCACACGGTTCAAGTACGGGCAGCGCGGCTACCGCTTCGCCCTGCTCGAAGCCGGCCACGTGGGTCAGAACGTTGTCCTCGCGGCGACGGCGCTCGGCCTGGCGGCGGTGCCGCTCGGCGGCTTCTACGACCGGCCGACGGACGAGTTCCTGGGCCTCGACGGCGTCAACGAGTCGACGCTCTACACCATCGCAGTCGGGCGGGCCTCCGGTGGCGGCTGAGCTCGTCAGCGGGCGGCTCTTGCTCTGGGCGGCCGCCTTCGTGGGTGCGGCCGCCGCCGGGCTTGTGCCGCCGCCGAGTACCGGCCCGGGCTTGCTGTGCGGCCCGGCGATCGGCGTCGGGCTCTTCGTGTTGCTCGCGGGCGGCCGGCCGCGGGTACCGGTTCGACCGGCCGCGGTCCTCGTCGGCCGCGCGACCTATCTCGTCGCAGCGGCGGCATTCGAGGAGCTCCTCTGGCGGGGGCTTGCGCTCGCCCTGATCTCGGCGAGGGCGGGTTCGTTGGCGGCCCTGGGGCTGACCAGCGTCGCATTCGCGCTGTGGCATCGCCGCTCGCTGGGGCGTCGGCGGGCGGTTCATGCCGCGACGGGGCTCGGCTTCGGCGCCGCGTTCCTCTGGGGCGGGCTCGCCGCCTCGATCCTCGCGCACGCCGTGTACAACGTGCTGGTCGACCTCAGCGTGCAGGCCGAACGCGTGCGGGCGACGTGATCGCTGCCGCGCTCCTGGAGGTGACGAAGCGGTTTGGCGAGACCGCTGCCCTTGACTCGGTCGACGTCGAGGTGCAGGCCGGCGAGGTGCTTGCTCTGCTCGGCCCGAACGGAGCGGGTAAGACGACCGCTCTCTCGCTCCTGCTCGGATTGCGCCGTCCGGACTCAGGCAAGGTCGAGCTGTTCGGGCGCGACCCGCGCGTGCCTGCCGCGCGGGTCGCAGTCGGGTCCACGCCGCAGGAGAGCGGCTTCCCGCCGACGCTTCGCGTCCGCGAGCTCGCCGACCTCGTCCGCGCGCACTTCCCCGCGTCCGCGCCTGCCGGCGAGCTCCTCGAACGGTTCGGGCTCACGGGAGTCGCGCGGCGCCAAACGGGCGGGCTCTCGGGCGGAGAGCGGCGGCGGCTCTCAGTCGCGCTTGCATTCGCCGGCTGCCCCCGGGCACTGTTTCTCGACGAGCCCACGGCGGGGCTCGACGTCGAGAGTCGCCGGGCCGTGTGGCAGGAGCTGCAGACGTACGCCGCCGCCGGCGGGACCGTGCTGCTGACAACCCATCACGTGGAGGAGGCGGAGGCGCTGGCATCGCGCGTCGTGCTCCTGGCACGGGGCCGGGTGGTGGCGGAGGGCTCGCCGGCAGAGCTGTCCATGCGCGCCGGAGCGCTGAGGCTCGAGGACGCTTTCGTCGCACTGACCGGAGCCGCACGATGAGGCTCGTTCTGCTGCACACGCGTGCAGCGACGCTCGAGCTGCTCCGGTATCCCGCCTTCAGCGTTCCGACGCTGGCGTTTCCGGCTCTGTTCTTCCTCCTGTTCGTCGCGCCCCGGTCGGACGCGAACCCGGACCTGCTGCTCGCCTCGTTCGCCGGCTTCGCGGTGCTCGCGGTCGCCTTCTTCCAGTTCGGGGTCGGAATCGCCACGGAGCGCGAATCGGCGTGGGAGCGGTTCGTACGGACGTTGCCGCTCCGTGCACGCGTGCGTTTCGCGGCGAGAGTGACGTCGGCGGCGATCTTCGGCCTCGGGTCGGCGGCGCTCGTCGTCGTTGCGGCCCTGGCGACCACGGACGCGAGCCTCCCCGCGGCCCGCTGGGCCGCACTCGCCGCGGCGCTCGCGCTCGGCAGCATTCCGTTTGCTCTCCTCGGGATCGCGCTCGGCTACTGGGCCTCGCCGCGAAGCGCCCTGCCGGTCGCGAACATCCTCTATCTCGTCCTCTCGTTCGTCGGGGCGCTCTGGACGACACCGGAGCACCTCCCGGCGTCCCTCGACAGCCTCTCGCCGCTCGTGCCGACCCGCCAGTTCGGGAACGTGCTCTGGGGCGCGGCGCAAGGGCACCTCTGGCGACCCGGCGACTGGCTGCTGCTGCTCGCGTGGACGGGCGTGTTCGCCGCGCTTGCGACCTGGGGCTACCGGCGCGACGAAGGAAGGAGGTATGCGTAAAATGCCGCGATGACCTGGGAGCTGATCTGGATGCTGGTCATCCTCAAGATCCCGGTGATCTA
>WNGB01001743.1_pt1 | contig 35627 bp, 35 predicted proteins | sample 5400681 | NCBI WGS metagenome assembly WNGB01 (sample SAMN13153367, study PRJNA577476) | soil metagenome | isolation source: 115 cm soil or saprolite under grassland replicate 2 | place: USA:California | collected 2016-06-15 | reverse complement strand
CACCGAGTTCGACGTCGAGCGGTACTTCCGCGACGCGCCGCTCATGATCGTGGGCGAAGGCACCAACGAGATCCAGCGCAACGTCATCGCCGGCCAGCTCGTCGAGCGGGGCACGGTGGCGCCGTGATGCCGGCGCCCGAGAGGGTGGTCCGCACCGAGGTGGTGTCCGCCGGTCCGGTGGAGGCCCTGGCCGCGCTCCTCGACACCGCCGTCCCCGAGGCCGTGCTGCCTCCGGTTCTCGGCGCTGACCTACAACGCGCACCGCATCCACTACGACCTGGGGTGAGCCCGGGTCGAGGGCTACGGCGGGCTCGTCGTCCACGGGCCGCTGCAGGCGCTCATGCTCGCGGAGCTGGCCCGCCGTCACGGGGTCGACCTCGTCGGACGCCGCTTCAGCTACCGCCTCGTGGCGCCGATGACCGGGACGCAGACCTTCACCGTCGCGGCCGGAGATGACGGTCTCGACGCCGGTGCCGAGGCCCGCGACGTGCACGGCACGGTCACCGCCGTCTCCGCCCTCGCCCCGCTGCCCGGGCGGGCTGGTCAGTCCAGCGTGTCGAGCTGACCCAGGTCGTGGCACGGACCCGGGGCCGCGGTGCGCGACGTAGGAGACCTGGCCCACCCGGCCACCTCCCGTCCGCCTGCGTGGTCACCGAGGTTACTCCGGCATATCCGCTGTATACACTCGACTGGTGAGCGTCGAGCATTCGCCCCTGCAGCGCGGCACCCGCGAGTACCGCCAAGCCAGCCTCGTGCTCTTCGTCGCGGGCCTGATGGCGTTCGCGATGCTCTACGTCGTCCAGGGCATCCTCCCCGCCGTGAGCCGCTCGTTCGACGTCTCGCCGGCGATGGCCAGCCTGACCCTGTCGCTCACCACCCTGCCGCTCGCGTTCGCCGTGGTGCTGTGGGCCTCCTGGTCCGAGCGTCTGGGCCGTCGGCGCCTGCTCGTGGGTGCGTTGCTCGGGGCGGCGGCATTGACCCTGCTGGGGTCGGCGAGCCCGTCCTTCCTCGGGCTGCTCGGCCTCCGGGTGCTCACCGGCCTCGTCCTCGCCGGGCTCCCAGCCGTCGCGATGGCCTACGTCGCCGAGGAGTTCCACCCCTCCGGGCTGGGCACCGCGATGGGGCTCTACATCAGCGGTACCGGCCTGGGCGGCATGATCGGCCGGGTGCTGGGTGGGCTCGTCGCGAGCGCCTCCTCGTGGCGATTCGCGCTGGCCGCAGTCGGCGCCGTGTGCCTGGCCGGCACCACGTGGGTGGCCTGGCGACTGCCGCAGTCGCGCAAGTTCTCGCCCTCGCCGGGGCGGTTCTCCGAGCGGATGGCGGGTCTACGCGGGCCGCTGGGCGATCCCGTGGTGCGCCGGCTCGCCGTGTGCGGGTTCGTCATCATGGGGTCGCTCGTCTCCTACTACAACTACCTGCAGTACCGGCTCGCGGACCCGCCGTTCAGCCTCCCGGCCAGCCTCGTCGCCCTGGTGTTCCTGCTCTACGTGTTCGGCACGGTCAGCGCCAACTGGATGGGCCGCCAGGCCGACCGCCGGGGGCGGCGCAGCGTGCTCCTGCTCGGGCTGGCGATCATGGCCGCAGGCGCGCTGGTCTCGCTGACCACTCTCCTGCCCGCCGTCCTGCTCGGCACCGCGATGATGGTGTTCGGCTTCTTCGGCACCCACTCGGTGGCCAGCGGCTGGGTGAGCTCCTGGGCGAACCGGCAGCGGGCCCAGGCGTCCTCGCTCTACCTCTTCGGCTATCACGTCGGCTCGAGCCTGGCCGGCTTCGTCGGTGGGCTGTTCTTCGGCCATTTCGGCTGGGCCGGCGAGGTGGGCACCGTGATCGCCCTACTGGGGGTGGGGGCCCTCGTCGCGGCGGGTCTGCCGTCCGGCGCGAGACGCCAGGAGGTGGGACATGCGTCCTGACGAGATCGCCAACGCCTTGCGCCGCGCGCTGCGCGAGCGCGCCATCCGGCCGGGCCAGGCGATCAACCAGGACGAGCTGGCCCGAGAGTTCGGGGTGAGCCGCATCCCGCTGCGCGAGGCGCTGCGCACGCTGGTCGGCGAAGGGCTCATCATCATGCGCCCGGGCCTCGGGGCCGTCGTCACCGAGCTGCAGGGGTCCGAGGTGCAGGAGCTCTACGGCCTGCGCCTGCAGCTCGAACCGCCACTGGCGCCGGCGATCGTCGACCACGTCCGGCGCCGGGACGTCGACGACCTCGCCACGCTGGTCGACACCATGAACGACCTCGAACAGGACCAGCCCGAGGAGTGGTCGGGGCTCAACTACCGGTTCCACCGCCGCCTCTACGAGCTCTCCGACCAGAAACACGCGGTGCGGCTCGTCGTCCAGGTCCTCAACCTCGTCGAGCCCTACGCCCGGGTGCACGCCCACGTGCTCGGCTCGCGCCCGCGGATGCAGCAGGAGCGCGCCGACGTCGTTGCGGCGCTCCGCGAGGGGGACGTCGAGCGCCTCGAGCGCGTGGTCCGCGACAGCATCGACACCGCGCGCGCCGAGCTCGTCGCGTCGATGGGTAACGGCCTCATCACCCGCCAGCTGGCCGATTGAGCCTGGGCCCGCCGCGCGGCACCCCCATGTGGATCCAGATCTCCAGATTCTTGTCTGTGGTGCAGATCACGTGTATACGTTGTATCAACGGACGAGGAGAGGCGTGGGCCGTGAGATCCAAGTCGAAGTCCCTGTCACTGGTCGCGGCGGTGGCGGCGTTCACGGTGGTGGCCGCCGGCTGCGGCTCCAAGGGCGAGCAGAAGAGCTCCGGCGAGTCGGACACCCTGACCATCGGTGCCTCGATGTCGCTGACCGGCAAGCTGGCCCGCGAGGGTGCGCTGACCAAGGAGGGCTACGAGCTCTGCAGGGACAAGGTCAACGCCAAGGGCGGAGCAGACGTCGGCGGCAAGAAGGTCAAGCTGGACATCCAGTTCCAGGACGACACCTCCAAGCCGGACACCGCCGCCCAGCTCGTCGACCAGTTCAACGACAAGGGCGTCAAGCTCATCCTGAGCTCGTACGGCTCGGCCAACACCGAGGCCCAGGCCGCGGTCATCGAGCGCAACGGCCAGGTCATGGCCGACTCGGCCGGCGCCGACAACAAGATCTTCGAGAAGGGGTACAAGCGCACCTTCGCGGTCCTGTCCCCGGCCACGGAGTACGCCGCGTCGATCGTCAAGACGATCAAGGAGCTCGCGCAGCCCCAGCCCAAGACCGTCGTCTTCCTCTCGGCGGACGACGGCTTCTCCAAGACCGTCGCCGAGGGCGGTTCGGCGGCCGCCAAGGAGGCGGGCTACACCGTGCTCGGCACCCAGTTCTTCACCAACGGCACCTCCGACGTCAGCTCGGCGCTGACCAAGGTCAAGGGCCAGCACCCCGACGTCATCATCGGATCGGTGCACCTCGTCGAGGGCGTCGCGATCATCAAGCAGTCCAAGGAGCTCGGCGTCGTCCCGTCCGGCGGGTTCGGCGAGTCGGTGGCGCCACCCACCCCAGACTTCGCCAAGACCCTGGGCAAGGACGCGGAGAACGTCTTGGGGTCGAGCCAGTGGACCGACTCCACCAAGGGCAGCGACAAGTACTTCGGCTCCGCCAAGGACTACGCCAAGGACATGACCGCCAAGTACGGCCACGCGCCCGACTACCACGACGCCGAGGCCACCGCCGCCTGCCTCGCCCTCGTGCTCGCCGCTGAGAAGGCCGGCTCCACCGACGCCGACAAGGTCCGGGACGCGCTCGCCTCGCTCGACACCGAGTCGTTCTTCGGCCACATCAAGTTCAACGACAAGGGCCAGAACGTCTACAAGCCGATGTCGGTCATCCAGGTCCAGGGCGGCAAGGCCATCACGGTCTGGCCCGCCGACGCCGCCGAGGCCAAGATGATCTGGCCCGGCACGAAGCAATGAGCCAGTTCCTCCAGGCCACGATCTACGGTCTCCTCCAGGGAGGGCTCCTGGCGCTCATCGCCGTGGGGTTCTCCCTGGTGTGGGGCGTGATGAACGTCGTCAACCTTGCGCACGGGTCGTTCGTGATCCTCGGCGCGTACGTCGGCTGGGAGCTCAACAGCGGCCTGGGGCTGGACCCCCTGCTCGGGATGTTCGTCGCGGCCGCGGTGCTCTTCGTCGTGGGTTATGCCCTCCAGCGCGGGCTCATCAACCTCGTCATCAACGGGCCGATCTTCATCACGCTGCTGCTCACGTTCGGCCTCGACCTGCTCATCGTCCAGGGCATGAACATCGCGTTCAGCGCCGACTACCGGAGTATCAACACGTCGTATGCCGGTGACAGCCTCACGCTCGGGGCCGTGCGGGTGCCGGTGGGCCGGCTGCTGGCCTTCTGCGTCGCGATCGTCGTCACCTTGGCGCTGGTCGCGATGGTCACCCGAACCCGTACCGGCCTGTCGATCATGGCAACGGGCATGGACCGTGGCGCGGCTCGGCTCATGGGCATCCGGGCGCGTCATGCGTACGCGTTGACGTTTGCCATCGCGGCAGCGCTGGCAGGCATGGCCGGCACGATGGTGGGCACGGTGGGTACGTTCAACCCCGCGGCCGCAGGAGGGTTCACCCTGCTGTCGTTCGTCATCGCGGTGCTCGGCGGCCTCGGCAACATGTACGGCGCCCTGGCCGGCGGACTGCTGATCGGGCTCGTCGAGGCGTGGGGCGGGCAGTACCTGCCCGGCACCTGGGTGAACGCCCTGGCCTTCGCGATACTCGTCCTCGTCCTCATCTTCCGGCCCTCCGGGCTGGTGGGTCGCGCCTACTACGCAGCCCGGGTGGAGGTGTGATGACCTCGCCCGCAGCAGGATCGGAGGCCTCCGCCCCGGAGACCGCCCACGCAGGGGCCGACACGCCGGTGAGCCCCTCGGCACGGGCCGCGGGGGAGTCGGCCTGGCACCGCGGGCTGCCCTGGGGGCTGCTGGTGCTCGGGGTGCTGGCCATGCTGGGACTCCAGAGCCAGCTGTACACCGGGCAGGAGCGCACCGCCTCCGCGATCTTCATGTTCGTGGCGCTGGCACAGGCCTGGAACATCATCGGCGGTTTCACCGGGTACGCGTCGTTCGGCCAGGTGGTCTTCTTCGGCCTCGGTGGCTACTTCACCGCTGTCGCGATGAGCCACTGGGGCGTCAACTTCTGGGTGTCCCTCGTGCTCAGCGGCGTGCTGGCCTGCGCTTTCGGTGCCCTCATCGGCCTTCCGCTGCTACGCCTCAAGGGCCACTACTTCGCCATCGCGATGCTCGGCGTCGCCGAGGGCGTGCGCGAGGTGGTCAACAACATCCCCGGGCTGACGGGCGGGGGCGCCGGCATCTCGATCCCGACCGTGGGCAACCAGGCGACGACGCACTACCTCGGCAATGACGGTTTCTACCTGCTCTTCCTGGCCATCGCTGCGCTCGCCGTCCTCGTCGGCGCCCTCGTCTCGCGGAACAAGTTCGGGTTCGCACTCCGGGCGATCCACCAGGACGAGGACGCCGCGGCCGCCATGGGCATCAACACCACCCGCGCGAAGGTGACCGCGTTCGCACTGTCGGGCTTCATCACCGGGCTGGTCGGCTCCACCTACGCCTTCCAGCAGGTGACGATCTTCCCCGAGCGGCTCTTCGACGTGGACATCACGGTGCTCATGGTGGTCATGGTGGTCATCGGCGGCAGCGGCACTGTCGTCGGGCCGCTGCTCGGTGCCGTGGCGCTGCAGTTCCTCTCGGAGTACCTGCGCCGCAACTTCACCGAGGTGCACACCTTCATCCTCGGCGCGATCATCATCGCCGCGGTCATCCTCCTCCCCCAGGGCGCGGTGAACTACGTCCGCGAAGCCCGCCAGTCGGGTGAGTGGTCCCTGCTCGCCAACGTCCGGAGATACCGGCTGTGACCGCGACGCCGGTGCTGGAGACGCGCGGACTGAGCCGACGGTTCGGTGGGCTCAAGGCCATCGACGACGTCTCGTTCGGTATCCCGGAGGGCCAGGTGCTCGGCGTGATCGGCCCCAACGGGGCAGGCAAGAGCACCTTCATCAACCTGGTCACCGGGCACATCAAGCCGACCTCGGGCCAGGTCCTCATCGAGGGCAAGGACATGACCGGAGCCCGGCCCTGGGCCATCGCCCACGCCGGCGTGTCCCGCACCTTCCAGGTCGTCAAGCCGTTCCGCGGCATGAGCGTCCGCGAGAACGTCGCGGTGGGAATCCTTTACGGCCGCAAGGGGACAAACCGCATGTCGCAGGCGCTCGAGCAGGCTGACGAGGTGCTCGCCGAAGTCGGCCTGTCCAAGCTCGGGGACCGCGCCCCCGGCGGGTTGTCCGTCGCCGACGCGCGGCGCCTGGAGTTCGCCAAGGCCCTGGCGCTGCGCCCCCGGCTGCTGCTCCTCGACGAGGTCATGGCCGGTCTGCGGCACAGCGAGATCGAGCCCAGCCTCGCGCTGATCAAGACGCTGAAGTCGCAGGGCCTGACCATTGTCGTCGTCGAGCACGTCATGAAGGCGATCCTCGCGATCAGCGACCAGGTGCTCGTGCTCCACCAGGGCAAGGTCCTCACAGCTGGCGAGCCGCGGACAGTGCTGTCGGACCCGCGGGTCATCGAGGCCTACCTCGGCCAGCGGTACGTCCAGCGCCGCGAGGGGGGCCGGTCGTGAGCGAGCCGCTGCTCCAGGTCTCCGGCCTCGGTGCCGGGTACGGCCGCGTCCAGGTGCTCTGGGACGTCGACCTCGAGGTCGGTGCGCGCGAGATCGTCGCACTCGTGGGACCGAACGGCGCGGGGAAGACCACCCTGCTGCGGGCGCTCTCGGGGATGACCCAGACCCGCGGCGGGACGGCCACGTTCCGCGGCAGGTCGCTGGTGGGGAGGTCCATCGAACGCATCGTCGACCTCGGGATCTCCCACGTCCCCGAGGGCCGCCGGCTGTTCGCCGGGCTCACGGTCCGAGACAACCTGCGGCTCGGCGGGTGGCGTACGAACAACCGCGACATCGACCGGGTCGTCGAGCTGTTCCCACAGCTCGGTGAGCGGCTCGACCAGGTGACGGGAAGCATGTCCGGTGGCGAGCAGCAGATGTGCGCCATCGCCCGTGGCCTGATGAGCCAGCCGGAGCTGATGATGATCGACGAGCTGTCGCTCGGCCTCGCCCCGGTCGTGGTCGACGAGATCCTGGCCCGGCTGCCCGATATCGCCTCGGCCGGCACATCCGTCCTGCTCGTCGAGCAGGACGTCGACGCGGCGCTCAGCTTGGCCGAACGCGCCTACGTCCTCGAGACCGGTCACGTGGTGCTCTCCGGCAAGGCCGGCGAGCTGCTCGCGGACCAGCGGGTGCAGGAGAGCTACATGGGCATCGCCTGAGCGGGTGACCGACCAGGAGGCGTGCCGCGCGGTCGCCGCACCGTCGAATGCCTCAGCCGCCGGCGAAGGGCGGCAACGCGTCGACGACGGCGCCGTCCGGCAGCGGCGCGGATTGACCCACCCGCGAACCGTCGACCAGGAACGAGCAGATCCCGAGCACCCGGGCCAGCTCCGGCCGCCCGTCCCCGACCTGCCGTACGACGTCCGCGAGCGTGCTCGCCTCGCGGGTCTCGGACGCCCGGCCGGCAGCCGCTCGCGCCGCCGCCCAGTACCGCACCGTGACCGTCGCCAAAGTCATTACCTCGTCATCTGACGGTGACCGCTACGTCACCCTGCCGTCTCATTTCCGCGCATCCGATGCCCGGCCGCACGTCGTACTCCGCTATCCTGTCACCGCTGAGTCAAGGCACTGCCGGGCCCCGGGCAATGAAGCCCAGGGCCTGTCGTGCATCACGAGGCGGGGGATGTGACCCACAGGTCGGCCCCGCGGATCCAGCGAAGGAGGTCGCGATGAGCACCTTGCTGCTGCTCACGAACGCGCTCCAGGCCTCGGCCGAGGTGCTCCCGTCGCTCGCGCTGCTGCACCACCAGATCCGGATCCTGCCCGCCGAGGTGTCCGCGCTGGTCGACGCCCCCGACGCGGACGCGGTGCTGCTCGACGCGCGCCGCGACCTGGTCACGATGCGCGGGGTGTCCCGGCTGATCCGGACCACCGGCGTGGACGTGCCGCTGTTCCTGGTGGTCACCGAGGGCGGCCTCACCGCGGTGAACGCCGACTGGGGCGCCGACGACGTGCTCCTCGACACCGCCGGCCCTGCCGAGATCGAGGCCCGGCTGCGGCTGGTCACCGGCCGCCTGGCCGCGGTCCGCAACGCCGAACCCGAGACCCAGCTGATCCGCAGCGGTGACGTGGTCATCGACGAGGCGTCGTACACCGCGAAGCTGAACGGGCGCGCGCTCGACCTCACCTACAAGGAGTTCGAGCTGTTCAAGTTCCTCGCGCAGCACCCGGGCCGGGTGTTCACCCGCGAGCAGCTGCTTCAGGAGGTGTGGGGGTACGACTACTTCGGCGGCACCCGCACCGTCGACGTGCACGTCCGCCGGCTGCGGGCCAAGCTCGGCCCCGAGCACGAGCAGCTGATCGGCACCGTCCGCAACGTCGGCTACCGCTTCGTCACGCCGCCCACGACCAAGGACCGCGAGACCGCCTCCGCCTGAGAACCGACGAACGGCCCGGCGTCGCGGTGACGCCGGGCCGTTCGTCGTACCGGGGTTGTCAGGAGCCGGTGCTGATGCGGTCGGTGGTGACCGGGGTGTAGGGGTCGTGCGCGGTCAGGTACTTGCTGAAGGCATCGATGTCGAGGCCGCCGAAGTACTTGTTCGTGGCGGTCTTGAAGGCGGGGAACCCGTCGCTGCCGTCGGACAGGAAGTTGTTGGTGACGATCCGGTACGACGTGGCGTCGTCCAGCGGCTGACCGGCGATCTTGATGCTTCCGGCAACGACCTTGGAGCCGGCCGGCGCGGCCGGGTTCCAGGTGTAGGTGATGCCGGCGACCTGCAGCACCTTGAACTTCGGCTCCTCCGGGCCGTTGGAGCCGGAGAACTGCTGCTCGAGCAGGTCCTTGATCTGGGTGCCGGTCATGTCCATCGAGACCAGGTAGTTGTTGAACGGCTGGACCGTGAACGCCGCGCCGAAGGTGATCTCGCCGCCGTTGGAGGCGACCAGGTCGGCGCGGATACCGCCCGGGTTCATGAACGCGGCGACCGGGGTCTTGCCGCCGGTGACCGTGCTCGGGTCGGCGAGCTGCGCGTCCGCGATCAGGTTGCCGAGCGGGGACTCGAGCGAGGTATCCGTGGTCTTGGTGACCGTCGGGGTGGTGATGTGCCCGATCACCTTGTTCGCGATCGGCGCGACCAGGGTCTGGTACTTGCTCACCAGCGTCGTGGTGTTCGGATCCCTGGCCACGTCGTGGTTGACGATCACGTTGTTCGCCACCGTCTTCGACCGGTCGATGTCTCCGGTCGCGTTGTCGATGGTGAACCGGATGTCGGTGATCAGCTTGCCGAACGAGGCCGCGCTGGTGACCGGCCGCGCCTGACCCGCCTTGTCCGTCAGCGTGCAGTTGTAGCCCTGGTGGGTGTGGCCGGAGATGATCGCGTCGATGGCCGGGTCCAGGCCGGCGTTGATGTCGAGGATCGGGCCGGTGATGCCCGGGCAGGCGTTGTACGCCTTCGGGTCGATCGGGAAGCCGCCTTCGTGGACCAGGACGACGATCGCGTTCACGCCCTTGGACTTCAGCACCGGCACCAGCGCGTTCGCGGTGTTCACCTCGTCCTTGAACGAGAGCCCGGCGACGCCGGAGGCGGTGACGATGTTCGGGGTGTTCTCCAGGGTCATGCCGATGAAGCCGATCTTCTGACTGTTCTTGAAGGTCTTGATCGTGTACGGCTTGAGCAGCGTCGTCGCGGTGTTCTCGTACGTCACGTTCGCGGACAGGTACGTGAAGTCGGCGCCGGTGAACGGCTGGTCCGGGTTCGCGCAGGAGTTCTGGTTGTTCTGGCCGTCGCCGTCGGGCAGGCAGCCGCCGTCCTGCATCCGGAGCAGTTCCTGCCAGCCCTCGTCGAACTCGTGGTTGCCGACCGAGCTGGTGTCGAGGCCGAGCAGATTCATCGCCTCGATCGTCGGCTCGTCGTGGAACGCGGCCGACAGCAGCGGCGACGCACCGATCAGGTCACCCGCGGCGACCGTGACGCTCTGCGCGCCCTGCGCCTTCGCCTCGGCACGCAGCCGCTTCAGGTGGGTGGTGAGGTACTCCGCGCCACCGGCCGGGATGCCGTTCACGTTGCCGGACGAGCTGGTCGCCGGGTTCACCGCGAGGTTGCCGTGGAAGTCGTTGAAGGCGAGTACCTGGACCTCGGTGGTCGTCGACTGGGCGGCTTGCGAGCCACCGATCGAGAGGCCGAAGGCGACTGCGGCTACCGCGACGGTGAGGCCGGCGGCCCGGAGACGCTGTCGTCCGGTGATGGCCATGATGCTCCATTCGTGTGGGCGCGAGTTGTCAGACAATCACGCGCAAGTTACCTGACCGTATGCTGACGGCAAAGCAACGCCACTGCGTGAACCGGGGGCTTCCGGCGCGTGAAGCCTCCGCGGTGTTGGCTAGGTTGAGGCGGTGGATCCGCAGCTCAGCACCGTCTTGCCGTCCGAGGTCGCCGACGAGGTCGAGGAGCTCGCCGCGGCGGCGACGTCGTACGACGGGGTGGCCCCCCTCAACGAGCAGACGATGCTCCGGCTGCGCTCGGCGTCGCCGGGCGACCAGCACGTGGTGGTGCGTGACGCCGGCGGCCGGCTGGCCGGGTACGCGTACCGGGCCGCCGACGGATCCGCCGAGCTCGTCGTCGCCCCGGCGTCCCGCCGCCAGGGCACGGGTACGACGCTGGCGCGCGCCCTCGTCACCGCGGGTGATCCCGGGCGGCTCAGCGTGTGGGCGCACGGACGTACCGACGGCGCCGCCGCGTTCGCCGCGCGGACCGGGTTCGAGCCGGTGCGGGAGCTGTTCAAGCTGCGCCGGGACGCGAGGATCGCGCCACCCCTGCCGCGGCCGGTGCCGCCGGAGGGCATCACCGTGCGCACCTTCCGGCCGGGCCGGGACGAGGACGCCTGGGTCGCGCTCAACGCGCGGGCGTTCGCGGACCACCCGGAGCAGGGCGCGCTGGTCCGCTCCGACCTGGACGAGCGGATGGCGCAGCCGTGGTTCGACCCGCACGGGTTCTTCCTGGCGCAGGACCGGGACGGCGCGCTCGCCGGGTTCCACTGGACGAAGGTGCACGCGGGACCCGCTCCGGTCGGCGAGGTGTACGTGGTCGGCGTCGACCCGTCGTACCAGGGCACCGGGCTGGGCAGGGCACTCACGGTGCTGGGGGTGCGGCACCTGCACGACCGCGGGCTGAACGTGGTCGAGCTGTACGTCGATGGCACGAACACCCCGGCGCGAAAGCTCTACGCCGCGCTCGGCTTCACCGAGGCCGCGGTCGACGTGCAGTACCGGCCCGTGTGACCCTCGTGTGACACAGCACACATCGCCGGATACGGGCGGTGTTCGTCACGATCCGCCCCCGCGGGCGTCTCACGCACTGCCAGGGGGTCGTCCGCTGACCCCCTCCTGGACGGCCCCTGGTACGCACCTCCTCCGAGGTGTCGCGCCCGGGGAGTCCAGTCCCCCAAATCGGCTCCCCGGGCGCAAGCGTCGGATCAGGGAGCGAGGGCCTCGTGGACGGCGTGGGCGATGCGGAGCCGGGCCAGGCGGGCGGCGTCGGACAGCACCATGATGTTGACGAAGCCGTGGAGCATCGACGTCTCGCGAACATGCTTGACCTGGACGCCGGCGGCCTCGAGCTTCTCGGCGTACTCGTCGCCCTCGTCGCGCAGCGGGTCGAAGCCCGCGGTCACGATGTGTGCCGGCGGCAGGCCGGACAGGTCGTCGGCGAGCAGCGGGGACACGATCGGATCGCGCCGCATCGCCGGATCCGGTGTGTAGTGGTCCCGGTAGAAGTTGATGTCGGTCTCGGTCAGGAAGAAGCCGTCGCGGAACAGGTCCCGGCTGGACCGCCGCCCGACCAGGTCCACGCCCGGGTAGAGCAGCACCTGCACGGCCGGCTGCGGGAGCTTGCGTCGTACGGTCTGCTGGGCGACCACGGCGGCCAGGTTGCCGCCCGCGCTGTCGCCGCCGACGCCGACCCGGTCCGGGCTCGCGCCCAGGTCCGCGGCGTGCTCGACCGCCCAGGTGAAGGCGGCGATCGCGTCCTCGGCCGCCGCCGGCGCCTCCGCCTCGGGCGCCAGCCGGTAGTCCACCGACAGCACCCGGACACCCGAGTCGTCGGCGAGCGTGCGGCAGTAGCCGTCATGGGTGTCGAGGTCGCCGACCACCCAGCCGCCGCCGTGGTAGAAGACGAGCAGGGCACCGTCCTGGCTGGGCGCGCCGCGCGGCACGTACAGCCGGGCGCCGAGCTGGCCGTCGGCGCCGCGGACCGTGAGTTCGGTGACGCGCTCCAGCTCGCGCGGAACGCCGGTCACCAGCTTGGCCTCGGTCCTGGTCTGCTCGCGCCGGGCCGCGACGGAGCGGTGTTTCGGCTCCGGGAAGATCCCGCTCAGCTTCAGCAGCAACGCCAGGTCCGGGTCGAGGACGTTGCCGTCGATCCGCATCGGCACACCGGCCAGCCGGGACCGCACCGAGGCGGGCATGGCGGTGACCGGCCGCAGCGCGCCAGCCTGTACCACACCGACCGCACCGCGCAGCAACGTGTCCACTCGTCGGTTCACGGAGTCCGACCGTACCCCAGACCGGCGAGCTCGAACCCCCTGGGCTACCACGCGTTCATCTCCTGGTGACATCCTTGGCGGGTGGCTGGAGATCTGCTGGCATCGCACAACCGTGAGTACGACGTGGAGCCGCCGTACGACATGGACGCGGCCGCTGACCTGCCGGCCGACCGGTTTCTGGACCGTGAGCTGAGCTGGCTGGCGTTCAACCAGCGGGTGCTGGAGCTGGCCGAGAACGACCGGGTGCCGCTGCTTGAGCGGGCCAAGTTCCTGGCGATCTTCGCGAACAACCTGGACGAGTTCTTCATGGTCCGGGTGGCCGGTCTGAAGCGGCGGATCGCGGCCGGCGTGGCCGTGAAGACGGCCAGCGGGATGATGCCGCGCGAAGTGCTGGAGCGCAGCCTCACCCGCAGCCGGGAGCTGATGGACCGCCAGTCCGACGTCTGGCGGGACGTCGTCCTGCCGGCGCTGGTCAAGGAAGGCATCGACATCCTGCGCTGGGACGAGCTGAACGCCGCGGAGCGCGCGGACATGACGCGGTTCTTCGGTGAGCGGGTGTTCCCGGTGCTGACGCCGCTGGCGGTCGACCCGTCGCACCCGTTCCCGTACATCTCCGGGCTGTCGCTGAACCTGGCCGTGGTGGTGCGCAACCCGGACACCCGCGGTGAGCACTTCGCCCGGGTGAAGGTGCCGCCGCTGCTGGACCGGTTCATCCAGGTGTCCGAGGGGCGGTTCGTGCCGCTGGAGGATGTGATCGCGGTCCACCTGGAGCAGCTGTTCCCGGGGATGGAGGTGCTGCAGCACCACACGTTCCGGGTCACCCGCAACGAGGACCTGGAGGTCGAGGAGGACGACGCGGAGAACCTGCTCGCGGCCCTCGAGAAGGAGTTGCTGCGGCGCAAGTTCGGCCCGCCGGTGCGGCTCGAGGTCGAGGAGTCGATCGACCCGCACGTCCTCGACCTGCTGGTGTCGGAGCTCGGCGTGAGCACCTCGGAGGTGTTCGCGCTGCCCGGACCGCTCGACCTGCGCGGGCTGTTCGCGATCGCCAACCTGGACCGGGCGGAGCTGAAGTACCCGGCGTTCGTGCCGTCGACGCACCCGCACCTGGCCGAGGTGGAGACGTCGAACCCGGCGGACATGTTCACCGCGCTGAAGCAGCGCGACGTGCTGGTGCACCATCCCTACGACTCGTTCTCGACGTCGGTGCAGCGCTTCATCGAGCAGGCCGCGGCCGATCCCGGCGTACTCGCGATCAAGCAGACGATCTACCGGACGTCGGGCGAGTCGCCGATGGTGGACGCGCTGATCGACGCCGCCGAGGCCGGCAAGCAGGTGCTGGTGCTGGTGGAGATCAAGGCGCGGTTCGACGAGCAGGCGAACATCCGCTGGGCCCGCAAGCTGGAGGAGTCCGGCTGCCACGTGGTGTACGGCGTGATCGGGTTCAAGACGCACTGCAAGCTGTCGCTGGTGGTCCGGCAGGAGCCCGACGGCCTGCGGCGCTACGCGCACATCGGCACCGGGAACTACCACCCGAAGACGGCGCGCCTCTACGAGGACCTGGGGCTGCTGACCGCGGACCGCTCGGTCACCGAGGACATCGCGCACCTGTTCAACCACCTGTCCGGGTTCTCCCGGCGGCGCGGGTACCGGCGGCTGCTGGTGGCGCCGCTGTCCGTGCGCAGCGGCCTGATCGAGCGGATCCAGCGGGAGATCGCGCACCACGAGGCCGGGCGCCCGGCGCGGGTGCGGTTCAAGGTCAACAGCCTGGTCGACGAGGCCATCTGCGACGCGCTCTACCGGGCCTCGCAGGCGGGTGTCCCGGTCGAGCTGTGGGTCCGCGGCATCTGCACGCTGCGACCCGGCGTGCCCGGACTGTCGGAGAACATCCGGGTGCGCTCGATCCTCGGCCGGTTCCTCGAGCACAGCAGGGTGTTCTGGTTCGAGAACGGCGGCAAGCCCGAGGTCGGCATCGGCTCCGCCGACCTGATGCACCGCAACCTCGACCGCCGGGTCGAGACCCTGGTCCAGCTCGGCGACGCGCACGTCGAGGAGCTCGGCGAGCTGTTCGACCTCGGCTTCGACCACGGCACCAGCGCCTGGTGGCTGCAGTCCGACGGCACCTGGGTGGCCCGCCTCACCGGCCCCGACGGCGCACCGCTGCGCGACCTGCAGGAGTGGCTGATCGCCAACCGCGGCCGCCGCCGGCAGGCCGAGCCGCTCAGCTGATGCTGATCGCGGCCGGCGGGGTCGTCTGGCGCGGCACCGGTGGCGACCGCGAGGTACTGCTCGTTCACCGGCCGCGGTACGACGACTGGTCGTTGCCCAAGGGCAAGCTCAACAAGGGCGAGCACGTGCTGGCCGGAGCGGCCCGCGAGATCCACGAGGAGACCGGCCTGCGCGTCCGCCTCGGCCCGCCCCTGGGGCATCAGCGGTACGACGTCCAGAAGAACGGCGGGACGGTTGCGAAACTGGTGCACTACTGGTCCGCAGCACCGGTTGCCGGGGGCAACGGTTTCGAGCCGGGCGACGAGGTGGACGAGCTGGCCTGGCTGACGGTCCCGGCCGCCCGGCGGCGGCTGTCGTACCCGCGGGACGTCGCCCTGCTCGACCGCCTGGACGGTACGGCGCCACCCGCGGCGAGCGTCGTACTGCTGCGGCACGCGCCGGCCACGAAGCGCAAGGACTGGGACGGCAAGGACACGTTGCGCCCGCTGTCCGCGGAGGGCGCGGCGTGTGCGGAACGCCTGGTGCCGGTGCTGGCCGCGCTGGGCGTCGACCGGGTTCTGAGCAGCGACGCGGAGCGCTGCAGCACCACGGTGTCGCCGTACGCCTCCGCCGCCGGGCTGGAGATCGAGGTGCACCCGCAGATCAGTGAGCGCGGGTTCGCCCGTGACCCCGGCGGTGTGCGCGGGCTGGCCGAGAAGGTCTGGGCGCCGGGCTGCGTGACCGCGGTCTGCTCCCACCGCCCGGTGCTGCCCGCACTCGCCCGTGAGCTCGGCCTGAAGGTCAACAAGTTGTCCCCCGGCGCCTTCCTCGTCGCCCACCACCTCCGCAACGGCCACGAGGTAACGGAACGCTTCAGCGCACCCTAGGATGCGTCCGGCCGCGGCTCCTACTACTTCACCGCCCTGCGCCGCGGCACCACCGCGTACCGGTTCGTCCTGCCGCCCACCACGTACGACGGCAAGCCGATCACGACCACCCTGACCCCCACGTTCCGGCTGACCGTGAGCTGAACCGCGCCTGCGACCAGCTGAGACCGCTGTCACCTCAGGAGGCGCAGCATGAGGCGCCTCCGGGGCGGTAAATTGGCGCGGTGACGACGCCGGGCTTCGTGCTGTCCGTCACATAGCGCAGCGGTCTACGGCGGGCTGCACGGCTGAACTTCACGGATAGTGATGGCCACTAACGGAGTTCACCTGTTGGCTGCCTAACGGCACGCCGTACGTCGTAGTTGATACTCGAAGCGTTAACCCTGCGTTCACCGAGCACCGGCCACCGTGTCACCTGGTCTGCCTAACGTCCTAGCGTTCGATGTCTTACGCCTAGAAGGGCAGATCACGCTCGTGTCCGCAAACAGCCTTCGCTCCGTTCGTCGCAGCGCCGCAGCCGTCGTCTCGGTCGCGGGCCTGCTCGCACTCAGCGCCTGTGGTAGCGACCCGGAGTCGACCTCCTCGTCGACGCCCGGCGCCTCCGACTCGGCGTCCACGTCCGCCTCCTCCGGTGCTGACTGCCCGACCGGCACGCTCAACGCGGAAGGCTCCACCGCGCAGAAGAACGCCATCGAGGAAGTCATCGCCAAGTACAACGACAAGTGCCCTGACGTCACGGTGAACTACAACCCGACCGGCTCCGGCGCGGGTGTCAAGCAGTTCATCGCCGGCCAGGTCGACTTCGGCGGTTCGGACTCGGCCCTGAAGACCAAGCCGAAGGACGGCAAGATCGAGGTCGACGAGGCGAAGAAGCGCTGCCAGGGCAACCCGGCGCTGAACCTCCCGACGGTCGTCGGCCCGATCGCGGTCGAGTACAACGTTCCCGGCGTCGACAAGCTCATCCTCGACGGCCCGACCGCGGCGAAGGTCTTCCAGGGCACCATCAAGACCTGGAACGACGCGGCGATCGCCAAGCTGAACCCGGGCGCCAAGCTCCCGGCCGCTCCGATCGCGGTCTTCTTCCGCTCCGACGAGTCGGGTACGACGGAGAACTTCGCCAAGTACCTGGCTGCCGCCGGCGGTGGCAACTGGAAGGCCGAGCCGGCCAAGAAGTGGACCGGCACCGGCGCCGGCAAGGAGAAGTCCTCCGGCGTGACCGAGGCCGTCAAGAGCACCAAGAACTCGATCACCTACAGCGAGTGGTCGTACGCCGTCGACGCCAAGCTGGGCGTGGCGCAGATCGACACCGGTGCGGGCGCGGTCGAGCTGACCGCGGAGTCGGCGTCGAAGGGCCTGGCCCAGGCGAAGATCGAGGGCACGGGCAACGACCTGCGCCTGAAGATCGACTACACGACCAAGGCCCCGGGTGCGTACCCGATCATCCTGGTCACCTACGAGCTCGTCTGCAGCAAGGGTCAGCCGGCTGACAAGGTCGCCCTGCTGAAGAGCTTCCTCGGCTTCTACGTCAGCGCCGACGGCCAGTCGATCCTGAACGGCCTCAGCTACGGCCCGCTGCCGGAGGAGCTGCGCGCCAAGGTCGACGCGGCGGTCCAGTCGATCAGCTGACGCACCACCCCGACGTGACGGCGATGCCCTGGCTACCCGCTCTACCGGGCGGCCAGGGCATCGGTCACGATGGGCATCGAACCGAGGTCCCCGCACTTCCCGACCGCACTGGAGCGGCACCCTGATGAGCACAGACGGTACGGCGGCACCGTCCGCGACACCTGATTCGACATCCGGCAAGAAGCTGGACCTCGGCCCGGTCGGCCACCTCGGCGACCGGTTGTTCGCGGGTCTGGCGAAGGGTTCCGGTGCCGCGGTCGTCGGCATGGTCGCGTTCGTCGGCATCTTCCTGCTGGCGCTCGCGATCCCGGCATTGGCGAACGACAAGAGCAGCTTCCTGTTCTCGCGGGTCTGGCAGCCGGGCGCCGAGCCGCCGAGGTTCGGCATCGCCGCGCTGTTCTACACCACGCTCGTCAGCTCTGTGATCGCGATGCTGATCGCGGTGCCGATCGCGGTCGGCGTCGCGCTGTTCATCACCTACTACGCCCCGAAGCGGCTGGCGTCCCCGGTCGCGCACACCGTCGACCTGCTGGCCGCCGTGCCGTCGATCATCTACGGCCTGTGGGGGATCATCTTCTTCGCGCCGGTGCTGCTGCCGGTGTCGCACTTCCTCGCCGACGCGCTCGGCTGGATCCCGCTGTTCAAGAGGCCCGGGACCGAGGACAGGGGCACCCTCTTCGCGGCCGGCATCGTGCTCGCGATCATGATCCTGCCGGTCATCACCGCGATCAGCCGCGAGGTGTTCTCGCAGACCCCCGTGGAGCACCGCGAGGGCGCGCTGGCGCTCGGCTCCACGAAGTGGGAGATGATCCGGATGGCCGTGCTGCCGTACGGGCGCTCCGGCGTGGTCAGCGCCGCGATGCTCGGCCTCGGCCGAGCGCTCGGTGAGACCGTCGCCGTGATGATCATCCTGTCCACCCCGAACGAGAACGACCCGTGGAACTCGTCGATCTTCGCCGGTGGCGAGACGTTCGCCTCGAAGATCGCGTCCAGCGCCGCCGAGTTCGACTCCCCGTCGAAGACCGGCGCCTTCATCGCGGCCGGCCTGGTCCTGTTCGTGGTGACCTTCATCGTCAACTCCACCGCCCGGATCATCGTCGCGCGCAGCGGCCCGGGCGGCCGCACGAAGCGCCCGACCGCGCGTCGCGCGGCCAAGTCCGAGGGAGCCGCCGCGTGACCGCCGTCCCCGCCACCAGGCCCGTGTACGACGGGCAGGCGCTCGACCTGACCGGGCGTTCCGGCGCCCGGGCGCTGAAGAACACGCTCGCCACGGCGCTGATCGGGCTGTGCTTCCTGATCGCGCTCATCCCGCTGATCTGGATCCTGTGGACCGTGCTCAGCAAGGGCTACCACCTGCTGCTCGAGCCGTCCTGGTGGACCGAGTCGCAGCGCGGCATCACCGCACGCCGGGCCGGCGGCGGTGCGTACCACGCCATCATGGGCAGCCTGATCATGGCGCTCATCTGCGCGGTCATCGCCGTACCGCTCGGTGTGCTGGGCGCCGTCTACCTGATCGAGTACGGGCGTGGCAGCAAGTCCGCGCGGGCGGTCAGCTTCATGGTCGACATCCTGACCGGTGTGCCGTCGATCGTCGCCGCGCTGTTCATCTACGCGGTCTGGGTGACGATCCTGCACCAGAACCGGGTCGGCTTCGCGGTCTCGCTGGCACTCGTCCTGCTGATGATGCCGGTGGTGCTGCGCTCCACCGAGGAGATGCTCAAGCTGGTGCCGGACGAGCTGCGCGAGGCGTCGTACGCGCTCGGGGTGCAGAAGTGGAAGACGATTCTCAGGATCGTCATCCCGACCGCCTTCGGCGGCATCGTCACCGGTGTGATGCTCGGCCTCGCCCGCGTCATCGGCGAGACGGCGCCGCTGCTGATCCTGGTCGGCTACTCGAAGGCGATCAACACCAACCCTTTCAACGGGTTCATGGGCGCACTGCCGACGATGATCAACCAGGACCGTGACAACCTGGCCCTGGAGAACGCCGCGGACCGCGTGTGGTCCGCCGCGCTGACGCTCATCCTCGTTGTCCTTCTCCTCAACCTGCTGGCCCGGCTGATCGCGCGGTTCAGCACCATCAAGTCCAAGTAAGGGGACCGATCCGCCATGGCGAAGCGCATCGAGGTCAGCGGCCTCAACGTGTACTACGGCGATTTCAAGGCCGTCGAGGACGTCTCGATGACGATCGAGCCGCGCTCGGTCACCGCGTTCATCGGGCCGTCCGGCTGCGGCAAGTCGACGTACCTACGCACCCTCAACCGCATGCACGAGGTGATCCCCGGGGCGCGGGTCGAGGGCAAGGTGCTGCTGGACGAGCAGGACCTGTACGCGCCAGGCATCGACCCGGTCGCGGTACGACGCGTCGTCGGGATGGTGTTCCAGCGGCCGAACCCGTTCCCGACGATGTCGATCTTCGACAACGTCGCGTCCGGGCTGCGGCTGAACGGGCTCAAGGACAGGAAGGTCCTGCGCGAGTCGGTCGAGAAGTCGCTGCGCGCAGCGAACCTGTGGACCGAGGTCAAGGACCGGCTCGACAAGCCCGGTGCCGGCCTGTCCGGCGGCCAGCAGCAGCGGCTCTGCATCGCCCGCGCGATCGCGGTCGAGCCGCAGGTGATCCTGATGGACGAGCCGTGCTCCGCGCTCGACCCGATCTCGACGCTCGCGATCGAGGACCTGATCGAGCAGCTCAAGGACCGGTTCACCGTCGTGATCGTCACGCACAACATGCAGCAGGCGGCGCGGGTCTCCGACCAGACGGCGTTCTTCAACCTGGCCGCGACCGGCAAGCCCGGCCGGCTGATCGAGATGGGCGCGACCAAGCAGATCTTCTCCAACCCCACCGAGAAGGCGACCGAGGACTACATCACCGGCCGCTTCGGATAGTCCTGGTACGCCGGACTCGGCCCGGCCGGGGTGAGCAGGCCGGGCCGAGTCCGGCGTACGCGCGTTTCGGCGCCCATCGTGCGTCGGAGCATGCTCAAGACCCGGCGAGTCGATAGCCTCCTGCTGTCATCAAACGCGAAGAAGGGACCGTCGTGAGCGATCCGACGCCTCCGGGCTACGGCCCCCAGGACTCGAACCAGCCCGGCCAGCCAGGTCAGCCGGGGCCGTACGGGCAGCAGCCTGGCGGCTACGGTCAGGCGCCGGGACAGCCCGGCGGTTACGGACAGCCGCCCGGCCAGCCCGGTGGCGGTTACGGTCAGCCGCCGGCGCAGCCCGGTGGCGGGTACGGCCCGCCCGGCCAGCCAGGCGGTGGCTACGGCCAGATGCCCCCTCCGGCCGGCGGCTTCGGCCCGCCGACCCAGCCGAACCCGTACGGCGGACCGGGCGGCGCGCCCGGTGCCGACCCCTACGGCTTCGGGTACGGCGCTCCGGCCTCGCACGGTGAGCTGGCCACCTGGTTGCCGCGTGTCGGCGCGTACCTCGTCGACAGCCTGATCGCCGGTATCCCGGGTGCGATCGGCAACATCCTCACCAGCAGCTCGGACGGCGGCGGCGCAGCGCTGGTCGGCGTGCTGTTCTCGCTGATCGGGCTCGGCATCACGATCTGGAACCGCTGGATCAGGGCCGGCAAGACCGGACAGAGCATCGGCAAGAGCCTGGTCGGACTGCGTCTGGTCGACCAGACCACCGGCCAGCCGATCGGCGCCGGCAAGGCGTTCCTGCGCGACATCTGCCACATCGTCGACGCGATCATCTGCTACATCGGCTTCCTGTTCCCGCTGTGGGACAAGCAGCGGCAGACCCTGGCCGACAAGATCGTCGGCACCCTCGTCACGAAGGTCTGACGCTCTCTCGAGGTCTGTTGCTGGGGTGCGGTGCCGGAGCGGCGCCGCACCCCAGCGTCGTCTTCAGACCAGATTGCGCAGCACGCCGTACACGAGCATGACGACTCCGAGCCCGGCGGTCAGCGCCCGCTCGTTCCGACTGCTCAGCCGCAGTCGCGGCAGCTTGACGATCCTGCTCCGCTCGAGCGCCCACGCCAGGAACTGGTAGCCCACGGCAACGGCCACGGCCGGCCCGATCACCGTCATCGGCGCGTTGAACCCCCACGCCGCCCCCAGGTCGCCACGCAGCATCGCCGCCGCCATCCGGGTGGTCCCGCAGAACGGGCAGCTCAGCCCCGTCGTCTGCTTGAGCAGGCACGGAATCCCGACCCGCCCCCCGGACAACTGATACCCAGCCGCCAGCACCACCCCGCCCGCACCAACCGCCGCAACGGACAACACCCGCTGATCAAGCGGTTCGACCCGCCCGTGCGGCCGGAACACCACGCTGCTCCCCTGCCTGCTCACCGGCCCACGGTAACCGGACGACCCCCAGAAGCGTCAGGTGGACCCCCACCCCCTTGGCAGGGATTCAGCCCGGTGTGAATCGATCGTCTCGCAGCACCGGCACGACGTCGGTGGCATCCACCTCGGCCGCGATCTCGACATCGCACTCGTAGCCGAGGGCAACGAGCTCATGCCCGCTCGCGCAGTCCCGCAGGGCGGTCCGCGGATCCCCCATCGCCCGGTACGCCGATACCGCGACGCGTCCGCCCCCGGCACCTCCCCACCTTCCGTTCATTCGTCGCATCTTGTGGTTGCTGTGGAAAACCGGTCAGGTGCACGGCGGCGGACACGTGACCGCGTTTTCCACAGCAATCACAAGATGCGACGAATGAACGGGAAAGACACGTTAGTTGGTGATGGGGAGGTAGACCTTGTTGTCGTGTTCGGCGAAGACCTCGGACATCTCCTGCATGCCGGTTTCGATGGCCTGCTCGGAGGTGAGGCCGCGCTCCTCGGCGTACTTGCGGATGTCGGCGGTGATCCGCATCGAGCAGAACTTCGGGCCGCACATGGAGCAGAAGTGCGCGGTCTTCGCCGGGGCCGCGGGCAGCGTCTCGTCGTGGTACGAGCGGGCCGTGTCCGGGTCCAGCGACAGGTTGAACTGGTCCTCCCAGCGGAACTCGAACCGGGCCCGCGACAGCGCGTCGTCCCAGTCCTGCGCGCCCGGGTGGCCCTTGGCGAGGTCCGCCGAGTGGGCCGCGATCTTGTACGTGATCACGCCGACTTTCACGTCGTCGCGGTTCGGCAGCCCCAGGTGCTCCTTGGGCGTCACGTAGCAGAGCATCGCCGTGCCGTGCCAGCCGATCTGCGCCGCGCCGATCGCCGACGTGATGTGGTCGTAGGCCGGCGCCACGTCCGTCGCCAGCGGGCCGAGGGTGTAGAACGGCGCCTCGCCGCAGACCTCCTCCTCCAGCCGCACGTTCTCCGCGATCTTGTGCATCGGCACGTGGCCCGGTCCCTCGATCATCACCTGCACGTCGTGCTCCCAGGCGACGCGAGTCAGCTCGCCCAGCGTCCGCAGCTCGGCGAACTGTGCCTCGTCGTTCGCGTCCGCGATGCAGCCCGGACGCAACCCGTCGCCGAGCGAGAACGTCACGTCGTACTCGCGGAGGATCTCGCACAGCTCGGCGAAATGCGTGTACAGGAAGGACTCCTGGTGGTGCGCCAGGCACCACGCGGCCATGATGGAGCCGCCGCGGGACACGATCCCGGTGATCCGCTTCGCGGTCAGCGGGACGTACCGCAGCAGCACCCCGGCGTGCACGGTCATGTAGTCCACGCCTTGCTCGCACTGCTCGATCACGGTGTCCCGGAACACCTCCCAGGTCAGCGCGGCCGGGTCGCCGTTCACCTTCTCCAGCGCCTGGTACATCGGCACCGTGCCGATCGGCACCGGCGAGCTCCGCAGGATCCACTCGCGCGTCTCGTGGATGTTCTTGCCGGTCGACAGGTCCATCACGGTGTCCGCGCCCCAGCGAGTCGCCCAGACCAGCTTCTCGACCTCGTCCTCGATCGATGACGTGACGGCCGAGTTGCCGATGTTCGCGTTCACCTTCACCAGGAACTTCTTGCCGATGATCATCGGTTCCGACTCCGGGTGGTTCCGGTTCGCCGGGATCACGGCGCGGCCGCGGGCCACCTCGGCGCGCACCAGCTCCGGGTCCACGCCCTCGCGAGCGGCGACGAACCGCATCTCCTCGGTGATCCGGCCGGCCTTCGCGTGCGACATCTGCGTGCCCGGCTCCCGCCCGGCGACCCAGTCCCGCCGCAGCGGCGGAAGACCTTTCTGTACGTCGATCTCGGCGCGGGAGTCCGTGTACGGACCCGACGTGTCGTACAGGTCGAAGTGCTCGCCGTTGGTCAGGTTCACCCGCCGCACGGGCACCCGCAGACCGTCGTGCTCGCGGTACACCTTCTCCGAGCCCGAGATCGGTCCGGTGGTCACGGTCGGTTCGATGGTCATGAATCCTGCTCCCTACGCCGGCATTACCCGGTCAGGTTCGGCGGTCGGCGGCGCCGGCCCTGTCAGCAGGGATCCAGCCGCCCTCTCAGCCCGCTACGGCGCGAGCTCCCGCGATCGTGAAGTTGTCGCCCGCCACCTTAGCGGAGCCGTTCGAGCTCCTCCGGCCAGCGGGCGAGTCGGGCCTTCTTGAGGTTCTCGCGGACGACCCACTCGAGATCCGGGTCGCCCGACTCCGCCAACGCGTGCAGGAGGGCGAAGTCGCCGGTGGCGGCTACCGCGACGCTGATCGAGAAGCCGAGCGCCTGCCGGAGCACGCGGACGGGCTCGGTCCGACGGTCCGCCGCCGGCACCGCGTGCAGCCGGTCCGCGGCGCGGTGCTGTACCTCGAGAGCCGACACCGCGTGCTTGTGCTTCTTCAGCAACGGCGGCTCCGCGACCGCCGCCGCGGCGGCCCGGACCACCAGCAGGTCCTCGTCCTCGGCCCAGCCGAGCAGCACCGCGACGGTACCGTCCCAGTCCGCGCGCAGCATCCGTTGCAGCCCGAGTGTCACCGCCTCGCGGACTCGCCAGCGCGGATCGGACGCCGCGCGGTACAACCGGTTGTCGGCCTCGTCGAACCGCTCCGGCCCGGTCGTCGCCAGCGCTCCGTACGCCACCGCCGCGGCGCACGGCAGCACCACCCGCGGGTCGTCGGCCGGCGCCTGGATCGCGAGCCAGCCCGGTAGCAGCGGCTCCACCAGGTCGTCGTACTCGATCGCATTGCCGGCGAGCTCGTCGAGCAGGCCGAGGTTCAGCCGCGGCCCGGGAAGGTTGCTGTGCGCAACCAGGTACTCCTCGAGCGCCGAGACCTCGCCCGAGGCGAGCAGCGCCGCGAGTTCCACGGACACACGGTAGGCCCACGGTCACGCGGTGGGCTACGGTTCGCGCATGCGTGACATCGTGTATCCGCCCGTCGTGCTCACCGCGAAGACCGCGTTCAGGGCGCTGGGCCTGCGGTTCCAGCTGACCGGGACCGAGAACGTGCCACGCTCCGGCGGGGCGGTGCTGGCGCTGAACCACATCAGCTACGTCGACTTCATCCTCGGCGGCTTCGGCGCGCGGCCGAGCAAGCGGCTGGTGCGGTTCATGGCGAAGGAGTCGCTGTTCCGGCACAAGGTCTCCGGCCCGCTGATGCGCGCCATGCACCACATCCCCGTCGATCGTGGCGCCGGGGCGGCGTCGTACAAGGAAGCCGTGACCTATCTGCGCTCCGGCGAGCTGGTCGGCGTGTTCCCGGAGGCGACGATCAGCCGGTCGTTCGAGCTGAAGGAGTTCAAGAACGGCGCGGTGCGGATGGCGGCGGAGGCCGGCGTGCCGGTGATCCCGGTGATCCTGTGGGGCACGCAGCGGCTGTACACCAAGGACCACCCGCGCGACCTCTCCCGCGGCAAGACCATCGCGATCAGCGTCGGCGAGCCGATCACCGTCACCGCGGCCGGCGACGCGAACCAGGCCACCGATCAGCTCCGCGACACCATGACGGCCATGCTCGACCGCACCATCAAGTCGTACCCGGCCGACGAGCAACCACCCGGCTCCTGGTGGCTCCCCGCCTCCTACGGCGGCTCCGCCCCCACCCCCGCCCGCGCCGTGGAGCTGGACGCCGACGAGAAAGCCCGCCGCGGCGCCACCTCCTGACCCCGACTCCGCTGCTGGTCGTTGCGGGTTCTCGCGGTACCGGGTGGGTTTTCGTACGTCATGCGGCGCGAGCAGGCGCAACGCGGTGCGAACACCCGCAACGACCGCAATCGTCGCGTGACAGTTGGCCGGCGAGCACGGCACACGGACAGCTTTTCCACAGGCGAGGAAAAAGTGACCGATCGGCGGCAAATGGAGGGGAGCAGCCGCGGGGTACGGCGATGGGGCGGGGGGTTACTCGAGGATGAGGTGGGTCAGGGCGTAGGTGAGGGCGGCTACGGTGCCGGCGGCGGGGATGGTGAGGACCCACGCGGTGACGATGCTGCCGGCGACGCCCCAGCGGACCGCGGAGAGGCGCTTGGTGGCGCCGGCGCCCATCACGGCGGAGGTGATCGTGTGCGTGGTGGACACCGGGGCCTCGAAGCCGATCGCCATCACGTAGAGCACGGTCGCCGCGGTGGCCTCGGAGGCGAAGCCGCGCGCCGGGTCGAGGTGGATGATGCGGCGGCCGAGGGTGCGCATGATCCGCCAGCCGCCGGAGTACGTGCCGAGCGAGATCGCCGTACCGGCCAGCACGATCACCCACACCGGGATCTCGTCGCTCTTCGACAGATGGCCCGAGGTGACCAGGGCGAGGAAGATCACGCCCATCGTCTTCTGCGCGTCCTGCAGGCCGTGGCCGAGCGCCATCGCAGCCGCGGACAGGGTCTGGGCGAGCCGGAACCCGCGGGTGACCCGGCCGGGGTTGCGGTGCCGCAGCACCCAGAGGATCGCGAGCATCAGCACGAACGCGCCGGCGAAACCGACGGCGGGTGACAGCACCATCGGGATCACCACCTTGTCGACGATGCCGGACCAGTGCACAAGGCTGGACGACGCCAGCGCGGCGCCGACCAGTCCGCCGATCAGGGCGTGCGAGGACGACGACGGCAGGCCGAAGTACCAGGTGATGAGGTTCCACGCGATGGCGCCGACCAGCGCGGACAGCACGATCACCAGGCCGTGGGTGCCGGACGGGGCGGAGATGATGCCCTTGCCGACGGTGCCGGCCACCTTGGTACCGAGGAAGGCGCCGACGAAGTTCATCGCGGCGGCCAGCAGCAGCGCCACCCGCGGGGTCAGCGCCCGGGTGGACACCGACGTCGCGATTGCGTTCGCCGCGTCGTGGAAACCGTTGGTGTAGTCGAAGCCCACCGCGACGGCGATCACGGCGACGACCAGCGCGAGCTCCAAGGCTCAGCCTTCCTTGACCGCGATCTGCTCGATCGTGTTCGCGACGTGCTCGAAGGCGTCGATGGCCGCCTCCAGCGAGTCGACCACGGTCTTCACCTTCATCACGGTGAGCGCGTCCGCCTCGCCGTTGAACAGGCCGGCGATGATCCGCCGGTACAGCTGGTCACCGGTGTTCTCCAGCCGGTTGATCTCGATCCAGTACTCGGCCAGGTGACTCATCGTCCGCAGCCGCGGCATCGCCTCGGCGGTCAGCGACGCCGCCCGCTGCAGCACCTCGATCTGCTCGGCGACCTCCTCGGGGAGCCGGTCGAGCTTGAACAGGCTGACCGCGTCGACGGCCTCCTCCATGAAGTCCATGACGTCGTCGAGCTCGGAGGCGAGCCGGTAGATGTCCTCCCGGTCGAACGGCGTGACGAAGGTCGAGTTCACCCGCCGGATGATGGAGTGCGTGGTCTCGTCGGCGGCGTGCTCGGCATCCTTCATCTGCGCGGCGACACCGTCCCGGCCGTTGACCGACGCCGCGCCGGGCACGCCCGCGATGCTGCCGAGCATGTCGGCCATCAGCCGCGCGCCGGTGACGAGGTGGTTGGCGGACTCGGTGAACAGGTCGTAGAACGTCGGGTCGTTCGGACGCAGACGTAACGGCACGTCAAACTCCGGGTGAATGAGATGTTAATCCGGACTCATGGTAGGGGTCCGCTACCGCCGCTCGCGCATTGATGCGCGTAACCGCGAGCCGCGTCACGGTCCGCTCAATGCGTCAGTACGACGAAGGCGTCGGCGACACCGACAGCGACCACGAGTCCCGTGACCAGCCGGATCGCGGCGACCGATCCGAGCGCGCGCGGCCGGGTCGCGCCCCGGTAGGCGGCGCCGACCGCACCCCAGAATCCCAGCGCGAGCACCGTCATCACGACGCCGAGCACCAGCCGCAGGGTCGAGCCGTGCACGCTGTCTGGCCGCGCCGCCGCGAGCAGGACGGCGTTCGCGAGCAGGCCCAGCGCGGTCCGCCGCCAGGCGAGCAGCGTGCGCTCCGGCTGCAGGCCGTCGTCGCGTCGTACCGTCATCGCAGGGCGCTGAAGACCAGGCCGCCGGCCCCGGCCAGCACGACGATGGTTGCCAGCAGCAACGGCAGCCGGCTGGCCGGCAACGGCCCGTCGGCCCGCATCGCGGCCAGGTTCTGCTTCCACCGCGTGTAGGCGCCGATGCTCGACGCGAGCCCGGCCAGCACCAGCACCACGCCGATCCCGCGCGAGATCCAGCGTTCCTCCACGTCGAGGAACTGCACGGCGGACAACCCGCCCGCGTAGAACGCCAGCGACGTCCGCAGGTAGGCCAGGAAGGTCCGTTCGTTGGCCAGCGTGAAGCGGTAGTCGGGTTCGTCGTCTGTCATCTGCACGACAGCAATCCTCGCTGCTGCTTCAGCGCCAGCACCCGGCGGACGTGCTGGTCGAGGTCCAGCACGCTCGCACGCGCCACCAGCGCGTCGATCATCGTCGCGGTGAGAGCCGCGTCCGCGGTGATCACGATGTCGCCGCCGGCCCCGACGAACCGGGTCGCGCGCCGCCCGGGCGACACCGTCGCCACCTCGGCTGCCGCACCCAGGTCGTCGGAGATCACCACACCCGAGAACCCGAGGTCGCCGCGCAGCATGCCGCCGATCACGGTCCGGGAGAACACGGCGCGGTGGTCCGGGTCGATCCTGGTGTACGTCGCGGTCGCCACCATCACCAGGTCGGTCCCCGCGCCGACACCGGCCCGGAACGAGCCCAGCAGCGGGTCGTTCCGGGTGGTGACCTTGTCGACCACGCCGGAGGAGAAGTCGGTGTTGCCGCGCACCCGGCCGAGCCCCGGGAAGTGCTTGACGGAGGTGGCGACACCACCGGCGTGCATACCGCGGATGAACGCCGAGACGTGCCGGCCGACCTCACCCGGGTCGCTGCCGTAGCCGCGGTCCAGCGCGCCGATCGGCTGGTTCGCGTCGCCGACCGAGGCCGGTACGACGTCCGCCACCGGCGCCAGGTCGAGATTCACACCGACCGCGTCGAGCTGCCGCGCCCAGCCGGTCGCGCGGCTGGTCAGCTTGGCGTCGGACCAGGTGGACTGGGTCGCGGCCGACGGGATCCGGTCGAACCCGGTGCCCTGCAACCGCTGGACCTTGCCACCCTCCTGGTCCGCGGCGACGAACGGCGCCACCCCGTCCGGCCGGCCCGCCTTGGTCCTCGCGGCGGCGATCACGGCGCGCACCTCGGACGCGGAGCCGCTGGAGCCGAGCAGCAGGATGCCGCCCGGGTGCTGCCCGGACAGCGCGCGCCGCTGGGTCCGGGTCATCCCGCTCGCGCGGATGCCGGTCATCACCAGCTGCGCCGCCTTCTCCCGCGTCGTCATCTCGGCCAGCGTGCGGCTCAGGCAGTCCGTCGGAGTGGGACTCGGCGTCGGAGTCGCCGGCGGCGTAGGCGTGGCGCTCGGTGTCGGCACCGCCGAGGAGGACGACGGGCTGGACGGCGTGGCCGACGGCGCGCTCACGGGCTCGTCCCGGCAACCCGCCATGAACGCGAGACCAACCGCGAGTACGACGACCAGCCGGGCGCGGGTACGTCGTACTGGATCTGCCATCAGCGTGGCTCCCACAGGTCTCGGTCGTACGTGCCGCCGTTGTGCGCGGCCAGTCTGGCGCAGACCTCGTACAGGTACTCGACCTGCTGGGGTGTCAGGGCGTCGAACACCGCCTCGCGCACCGTGCGGACGTGTCCCGGCGCCGCGTCGCGGAGGGCGGCGAGGCCGTTCTCGGTGATCACGGCGAACTGACCGCGGCGATCGGTGGCGACACCCTCGCGCCGGACCCAGCCGTTCGACTCCAGCCGCGCGACCGCGTGCGAGAGCCGGCTGCGGGATCCGAGGGTGGCGACCGCGAGCTGGCTCATCCGCAGCCGCCCGTCGGGTGCGTCGCTGAGCCGGACCAGGATCTCGTAGTACGTGTGCGGCATGCCGGAGTCGCGCTGCAGCTGGCGCTCGATCAGCGCGTTGACCACCCGCTGGGCCGCGATGAACGCACGCCAGGCCCGCTGCTCGTCGTCGTCCAGCCACGGAGCCTCGGCCATGCTCGAAGACTAACCGTCACCCGGTCCGGCACCTGTCCGGCACCGCTCCGCCGGCGGTCGTCGTACTGGTCTCCCCCGACCCGAGCACGACGGTCGGCAGTCCCGCTCCCCGCAACGTCACCCGCAGCATTTCTCCCCCGATCCGTACGAGGATCGCCAAGATATGCCAAGGCACCGTATCCCGCCGACCTGTCACGGTGTGACACCGAAGGTTTTCCACAGGTGACCGCCCGATGCGGCGGGAAGCCTCCGAACCCCGTACCTTGTACTGGGTCGCAGGGTCGAGGGAGGCACGATGGGACTGTTCAGACGCCGGTCCGAGCCGGAGCCGCCGGACCCCGTGCTGACGCCGCTGTCCGTGACCGAGGCCGCCGACCTGGTGCGGCTGGCGGAGCGGGCCGCGTCCGAGCGCGGCCTGCGGGCGCGGTACGACGGCGACGGCGCGCTGGTGACCGACGACGGCATGGTCGCCGGGCTGACCAACCTCGCCCGCGCCGTGTCCGGGTACCGCCGCCGGCACTGGCGCGAGATCGTCCGCGCGCACTTCGACCAGATCGTCGGCAGCCTGCAGCAGCCGCCGGAGCTGCCGAACGACCTCGACGGGAGCCTGTACCTGCGGCTCGTCGCCACCGACGGCATCCCGTCCGAGTGGGTGAACGCCGCACCCGAGCTGGTGCCGGGCGTGCTCTGCGTGCCGTCGACGCACTCCGAGAGCGCCGTGTCCATGCACTTCGACCTCGGCCGGCTCGGCATGTCCCGCGACGACGCCACCCGCACCGGGCTGGCGAACCTGCGCCGGCTGCCCGACGAGCTGGAGATGCTGCGCCACGACGGCGCCGAGGTGGCGGCGATCAGCGGCACCATCTTCACCGCGTCCCGGGCGCTGGTGCTCGACACCGTGCTGCGCGAGACGCTCCGCGTCGAGAACCCGTCGTACGGCGTGCTGGTGGCGGCGCCGGTCCGCGACCTGCTGCTGATCCACGTGCTGCACGACAAGTCGGTGATCCCGGCGATGGACCTGATGGTGTCGGTGGCGACCAAGTCGTTCGCCGAGCAGCCGGGCCCGATCAGCCCGCACGTGTACTACGTGCACGAGGGCCGCTGGCAGCAGGTCACCCAGCACGCGCACGGCGCGATCCGGATCATCGTCGACGGCCCGATGGCCGACGCGGTCGAACGCCTCGGGATCTTCTAGGCAGGCTGCTCCGCGCGCACGTCCTCGTCGGCGTGGGCGATGTTGGCCAGCTCGCGCCAGATCAGCGCCAGGATCAGCGCCGAGCCCACGAACGCGAACCAGAACGGCCCCGTCACACCCCACTGCCGCGCGATCACGCCACCCAGCGCGCCACCGGCGACCATGCCGCCGATCACGCCGATCATGTAGACGCTCCCGACCCGGCCCTGGAAGTCCGTCGGCACCGCCCGCTGCCGCACGCTCTGCGCCGTGGTGCCCCAGATGAAGGCCTCGACGCCGAAGAAGAAGAACGTCACCAGCGCCACCCAGGCGACCGTGGTCGTCGCCAGCACCAGGTGCGTGATCGTCTCGGTGATCAGGCAGCCGCGCATCAGCGTGGCCAGGCTGACCCGGCGTTCCAGCCAGCCGAACGAGGACGTGGCGAGCAGCCCACCGACCGCGACGGCGGTGGTGATCAGGCCGAAGCCCATCGCGCCCATGTGCAGCCGCTCGATCGCATACAGCACCAGCACCGACCAGGCCGCGCCGAAGGTGACGTTGAAGGTGATGATCGTGAGCGCCAGCGTCCGCACCGGCGGGTTCCGCCACAGCCAGCGCATCCCCTCGGCGATGTCGCGCCGCACGTGCTGCCGCTCCTCACGTTGCGTGCCGTGCGCCGGGAAGGCGATCCGGGACACCAGCAGCGCGCCGAGCGCCACGCACACGGCCTGGGTCACGAACGGCACCGACATCCCGGCGGCGAACAGCGCGGCGCCGATCGGCGGGCCGGCGAGCTGGTTCGCGGTGATGAAGCCGGCCATCAGCCGCGCGTTCGCGATGCCGTAGTCGGCCTTCGCCACGATCATCGGCATCAGCGTGCTGCTGGTCGTGTCCGCGAACGTCTCCGCGGCACCGAGCAGGAACATCGTGACCAGCACCAGCGCGATGTTCACCGAGCCGGTGACCACCGTGACTGCCAGCGCGACCAGCACGACGGCCCGCAGCAGGTCGGCGACCACCACGATCAGCCGGCGGTCGAGCCGGTCCGCGATCACCCCTGCGAACAACCCGAACAGCAGCCACGGCAACCGCTGCAGCAGACCCGCCAGCGCGACCAGCATCGGGTCGTGCGTCTGCGACGCCACCAGCAGCGGTCCGGCCGCCAGCGCGATCCCGTCGCCGATGTTGCTGATCCACGACGACGCCAGCAACCAGCGGAACGGACGGCCCAGCCGCGCGGGAACGGCGTACTCGGCAAGGCGGCTCACACGCAGACGCTAGCCCTCCCCGGCATCCGGCTCACCTGGTTTTCGCCGGCTGTCGGACCGCGGTGGCAGACTCGGCCGGGTGAATGACTACGTTGCCAACGCAGACCGGTACGACGACCAGATGAGCTACCGCAGGTGTGGCCGGAGCGGGTTGATGCTGCCGGCGATCTCCCTCGGGCTGTGGCACAACTTCGGCGACGACAAGCCGCTGGAGACGCAGACCGCGATCCTGCGCCGCGCGTTCGACCTGGGCGTGACGCACTTCGACCTGGCGAACAACTACGGCCCGCCGTACGGGTCGGCGGAGCGCAACTTCGGCGGCCACTTCGCGCGCGACTTCAAGCCGTACCGCGACGAGCTGATCCTCTCCACCAAGGCCGGCTACGACATGTGGCCGGGGCCGTACGGCCAGGGCGGCGGCAGCCGGAAGTACCTGCTCGCCTCGCTCGACCAGTCGCTGTCCCGGATGGGCCTGGACTACGTCGACATCTTCTACTCGCACCGGTTCGACCCGGACACGCCGCTCGAGGAGACGATGGGCGCGCTGGACGCCGCGGTCCGGTCCGGGAAGGCGCTGTACGCCGGCATCTCGTCGTACTCGGCTGAGAAGACCCGGGAGGCGGCCGCGATCCTCGCCGAGCTCGGCACGCCGCTGCTGATCCACCAGCCGTCGTACTCGATGCTGAACCGCTGGATCGAGGAGGACCTGCTGGACGCGACCGGCGAGCTCGGCGTCGGCGTGATCGCGTTCTCGCCGCTGGCGCAGGGCCTGCTGACCGACCGCTACCTGGACGGGGTGCCGGGCGACTCGCGAGCCGCGCAGGGCAAGTCGCTGTCGGTGGACATGCTCAACGAGGACACCCTGCGGCACGTCCGCGCGCTGAACGAGATCGCGAAGGAGCGCGGCCAGTCCGTGGCCCAGCTCGCGCTCGCCTGGGCGCTGCGCGACGACCGCGTCACCAGCGCCCTGATCGGCGCGTCCAGCGTCGCGCAACTCGAGAACAACCTGGCCTCGGTGCGGAACCTGACCTTCACCGCCGACGAGCTGACCGCGATCGACGCCGACGCTGTCGAGGCGGGGATCAACATCTGGGCCTGACGATATCTGGGCCTGACGATTCGGTGACGTGGTGTGCTTGCGGTTGCGTGTCACGGTGAGCGGGTGGAGGCTGGAAGCAGGCAGCACACCCTCGCCCGGGAGGTGTTCGTGATGAGTGTGTCCACGCTCGAGCTGGCCCTGTTGTACGAACACACCCGGATCCGCGAGCTCGCCACGCCCGCGCACGATCCGGCCTCGATGACCCCCGAACGCCGCCACCAGACGGACTGGTTCTACGCGATCGCGAGCCAGCACCTCGCCGCCGCGGAGGACGTCCTGCTGCCGAAGGCACGGAAGCTGCCGGAGGGCCGGGCGATGGTCGCGTCGTACGTCGCGAACGCCCGCAAGCTGGAGCGCGCGCTGCGCTTCCTCAAGGGCCGGCTGTACGGCGACAGCCGCGTCCAGCACCTGAGGCGCGACGACTTGTGGGCGGAGATCGACCGGCTGCTCGACGAGCACGAGTCGCTGGAGAAGGAGCTCGCCGCGATGCTCGACGAGCACCTCGGCGACGAGGTCTCGCCGCTCACGAAGCAGCTGCTCGCCGCCGAGGAAAAGGCGCCCACCCGGGCGCACCCGAACTCCCCGCACACCGGTGCCGCCGGACGACTGGCGCACCGGATGTGGAGGCTCGCGGACACCGCGTGGGACAGCGCTGAGGGGCGCGTCGTCCCGACGCGGTACCGCGAGCATCCCAAGCAGGACTCCGCGCTGTCGCACTACCTGCGCGGAACCCCGATCGAGGAGGAGCCGGCCGAGGCCGACCCGGCGCAGACCGAGGAGCCTTGAGGGACGTTCCTCAGGCGAAGGGCTCATTGACCTTCTGGCTGCTGATCCGTGGCCACCGCACCACGGTCGGCCGTGCTGTCAGGCCAGGTTGATCAGTACCACGCCCGCCGCCACGACCAGCGTCGCCACGACCCGTCGTACCCCGATGCCCTCCTTGAACACGGCTGCGCCGATGATCGCGCCGACCACGATGCTCGTCTCGCAACCCGTGTACCCGGCGGGACTGCCGGACAGCCGCACGCCCGTGCCGTCGACGACCGTGTAGACCGCGATCGTCGCGCCGGTCGCGAGCGCGGCCAGTACGGCGGGCACCTCCCGCCGGTGCGGCACACCACCGACCAGGCTGGCGAGACCCACGACCACGACCACGCCGGCCAGCTCCGGCGGCCGCGGCACCTCGCGGACCAGCACCGCCGCGATCAGCGTCACCAGCAGCGGCGCCGACCCGCGCGCCAGCGGGTACATCTGCCCGAACTCCCCCAGCCGGTACGACAGGACCAGCAGCAGGACGTACGCGACGTGCAGCAGCGCCGACACGCCGAGCCAGGGCAGGCTGCTGCGGTCCGGCGCCGGCGCGAACACGATCAGCGGAACCGACACCGCGACACCGCCCACCGTGACCAGCACGAGCGCGACCAGCTTGTCGTCGAACGCGTGCGCGATCGCGTTCCACCCCGCATGCGCGAACGCCGCCACCAGCACCATCAACGCCGCCGACACCGGCAGCCCGCCGGCTATCAGCGGCACGTTCACCACGCAATGCCTCGCTCCCGCTGCCGCGAACCCGTCACATCACCCTCCCTGCCGCACTTCGCCACCCGTCACAACCCTGCGCGAAGTGCGGCACGCGTCCCGGAGTGACGGCTTCGCCTCGAGCCGCGCGGCAGGACTGCGGACCTGAGCAGGTGCGTTCTGCACATCGCGCACGTACTCCGAGGCATCACAGTGCGGACCGGTCGAGCCAGACGGCCAGGAGTGCTTCGTCGCCGGACACGGTGAGGCGGGGATCGCCCGGCTTCAGGCGGCCGTAGACGGTCAGCAGCAGGTCGCCGGTGGTGGCGCGGATGGTGACGGTCGCGGCCGGGCGGTCGTGGTTCCAGATGAAGCCGTCCTCAGTCAGGGTGACGGTCCAGGCGGAGTCCGTTGAGTCGAACAGCAGGGTGTCGCCGTCGCGGCCGAGGTTGCGCAGGCGGTCGGTGATCCGGGTGAAGCACGGCAGCAGGGTGAACAGCTCGTCGATGCCGTCGGCGGCGGTGCGGGGGTCGATCGCGGGCTTCACGCCGAGTGCGATCTCCGCGTCGGCGCGGTGCACGACGGCCTCGAACAGGATCCGGCGGGCCCAGTAGCGGACGCGCTGGTCGGCGCCGTTCGTCCACATCGGCGCGTCCGGGTCGGCCGCCCGCAGCGTGGCGACCACCGGCGCGACCCCGGCGGCGAACCAGTCCGCGTAGTCCCCGGGCTCGTCCGGCAGGCCGATCGCCACGTCCTTGGACCAGACCGGCTGCTGAGCCAGGGTCCGGACGACCAGCTCGACGCGGCGCTGGGAACGGCCGTGGTGCTCGATCAGGTCCGCGATCGTCCAGCCGGGACAGGTCGGCACCTCCAGCGCGGGGTCGGCCTGCCGGACCGT